>Ga0315281_10000257_pt1 | contig 70861 bp, 71 predicted proteins | sample YL17G07_0_MG_FD_204540 | JGI IMG/M metagenome (GOLD analysis project Ga0315281, IMG submission 204540) | Sediment microbial communities from Yellowstone Lake, YNP, Wyoming, USA - YL17G07_0 | ecosystem: Environmental > Aquatic > Freshwater > Lake > Sediment | place: USA: Wyoming | collected...
TGAACAGACCCTTGCCACCGGCGCTTGCGAGCGCGCGGTCCACGATCCGGTCGCCTTCGGTGACCATCGGCAGGAGCCGCACTTCAAGCCCCTGATGGGCGGCCCTGAGGCGCGCAGCGACATGCTCCGCCTGCCAAAGGGCAAGCCAGCTGCACCGCGTTGCGACGCGGATTTCCCCGCTCATGCGGCCATTGCGCCATGCGTCCGGAAGGCCGTAGGATGCCCACACTTACTTCTATCCGCTCCTGACCATGGACCTCACGCGGAAGCAGCTCTCGATCCCGGACACATCCATGAAAACAGGCCTGACCCTCCTCGCGCTCGCCGTTGCCACCTTCGCGTTGCCGGCCTCGGGGCAGGACGCCGCGGAGCTGGCCAAGAAGCTGTCCAACCCGGTGGCTGCCCTGATCAGCTTCCCGATGCAGTTCAATGCCGACATGAACCTCGGTCCCGACGACGCCGGCGAACGGGTGGTTCTGAACATCCAGCCAGTGATCCCGACCTCGATCAGCGAGAAGTGGAACCTGATCAGCAGGATCATCACGCCGATCATCGGGGTTGACGACATCTTCCCCGGCTCGGGTTCGGTGGTCGGCCTGGGCGACATGACGCCCACCTTCTTCTTCTCGCCCAAGGAGCCGACGAAGGGCGGCCTGATCTGGGGCGCCGGCCCGGTCTTCTTGCTGCCGACCGCGACGGATGACCTCCTGGGCGCCGACCAGTGGGGCATGGGGCCGTCGTTCCTGGTGCTCAAGCAGCAGAACGGGTGGACCGTTGGCGCGCTTGTCAACCACATCGAACGCGTTGCGGGCGCCGACCGGCTTCCGGACATCAGCACGAGCTTCATGCAGCCGTTCATCTCGAAGGGGTATCCGAGCGGCTTGACGATTGCCCTCAACACCGAGAGCACCTACGACTGGAACTCAGATCAGTGGACGATACCTGTGAACCTGACCATGAGCCAGGTCACGAAATGGGGCACGCAACTGCTGCAGCTCACGGGCGGGCTGCGCTACTACGCCGAAGCGCCGGAGAACGGTCCGGAGTGGGGTGTCCGGCTGGGTGTGACCTTGCTCTATCCGAAGAAGTGAATGAGGCCGCGGGCGACATATTTGCCGTCCGGATCGTAACGGCCGGTCAAGGTAGTACTGCCCGCAGTGGCTCTTCGCGGAAGGGGCACATATGAAAAGTCACAGACTCACGACTCGTACCCTACGTCCAGGGACACGATCAACAGAAAGATGTTACGAACCCTAACAGACAGTTACGCCAACTGCGCAGCGCCGCACCGAACGCCGCGCCACCCCGGCAACGCTCGCCGGCGTGAGGGGACGCCCAACTACTGCTTCGGCAGTTGAAATGAAGCTGTGTATGCCAGGGATCGAAAGCTGCTCTCCAACTTCGAGCCCACAAAGCACGATGATACTGACCAGCACTGAGTAGCCAAATTTCTTCAACACGGTCATTGGGCGCCTCCGATCCGAAAGTTACTCGGCAAATCATCACTATCGCGAAGATCTTTCAAGTCCACTTTCTTGGCGTTCGTTGAATTCTGGAATCTGAAATCGTCTGCTGCGACCTTGTCTCCGGTCTTCCAGTCCCTCACCTGGATGCTGTACTGCGGTCCACCGGCAATGAGCTTGGATGTGATGACACATCGGCAAGGATACGGACGACTCCCTTGCGCGATCCAAATCTGCCAATCGACTTCCTCGGTTCGAAACGCCAGGTGATCGCATTCAACGCCGCCAATCACACCGCTGCCCAGGTCCTTCACGTCGACCACATCAGGCATCAGTTGATCGTACGCATTGGACATCAGCAGGTCTTCGGCCGGGAGGGGCCGGTTGCATTTGTCCTTCAACTCGTCGACCAGATTGTCGATTGCGCGGGAATGTCGACCTGGACGTAGAGGTTCGCGTTCTTGTCGACCAGTGTCAGCATCTTTCCGTCAAAAACCATCTCGACATCGGCAAATCCGCCGGCGCGCGCGGAGCGGATCTTGTCGGGCCGGTTGAGAGTCACCGTACCTGAATTCGCCAATATAAGTTTCTGCTGATCCACGATGACGATCTCAAGGCCGGCATCGTATGCGAACGATATGGCCTTCTGCGCCGCGAGGTAGTCGGAAATGACCTTGAAGAGGCTCCTGGTGTCGTTCTCATCGGCGTTTGCGCCTGAAGGCTTCCCCAGTCCAATTATCAAGCCCAGCGACGCGGCGGATATGCCGGCAACGCCTATTCCTGCGATTTTTCGGACTACCTGTTTCATCTTGCGAACGCCTCCGTCCTCGTCATTACCCTTGACAAGGACCATCTCAGGATAAGGGTGTCGTGGTTCGCTCATAACACTGAGGCCCGCCTGCTGCTGAAGCGCCCGCTCGACGCGCATGACTATGACTGGATGGCGCACCTCTCGCAGCTGCGATGTCTGAATGAATTCGAAGCCGAGAACGCCACACCCATGCCTGGCCCCGACATCGCCATGTCGCATTTCCTTGCCACGACCACCCAGCGGCGACGATAATGTTTATCGCCGCCCAGCCTGCAATAGGATCAACTCCCCATGAACCACGCCATTCGCAGAGTCGCTGCCGTGTTGACGGTGATGATTCCAGTCATCGCACAGGCCGATGACCTCACCGGAGCCCAGCGGTTTCTGTGCGCCGCATCGCAGGTCACGCGTTGTTATGGGCGCGGCGAATGCAAGTCCGGTCCGCCGTGGCAGTGGAACATGCCGTCATTCCTCCAGTTCGACCTTGTCAAGAAGACGCTCAGCACGCCAGCGTCCAGCGCCGAGCAACGAAGTTCGCCGATCACCTATCTGACACGCGACCAGGACCAGATATACATCCAGGGCACGGAGAACGCCCGCGCCTTCAGCATGGTGATCGTCGAGGAAACCGGGCTCGCCTCAATGGCTGTCGTGCTGGATGGCATCACGGTCAGCGTGTTTGCCGCCTGCACACCGACACCGTAAGCCCGAACGCGCACGTAATCGTTCGACAGGACACAAGCTATGCGAATCCCGACAGCCCTTGCCTTCATCGCCGCGGCAGCCGCCTTTTCCACTGTGTTCGCCCAAACTCCGCCCGTCAGCGCACCGACGGGACAGAAAACACTTGCGGCTACCCTGAATGTCTACGCTTTCCCCGGCGCCGGCCAGAAGCCTGAGCAGCAATCAATAGACGAGACCGAATGCTACAACTGGGCTGTGACCAACACCGGCAGCGACCCATTCCAGGCCGCCCAGCAGGCCGACCAGCAGAAACAGGCGGCGGCCCAACAGCAGCAGCAGACTCAGCAAGCCACCCAGGGTGCCGGGGCGAAAGGCGCGGTGAGGGGAGCCGCTGCAGGCGCCGTCATCGGTGAAATTGCAAACAACGATGCGAGCAGCGGTGCGGCCTGGGGTGCGGCGGCTGGCGTAGTCGCCGGACGCAACAGGGCGCGGAAAGCGCAGGAACAGAGTGCCCAGCAAGCGGCTCAGCAGACTCAGGCGGCCGATCAGGCCTCAGCCCAGACAATCGCTGCTTTCCAAAAGGCCTTCGGCGCCTGTCTCGAGGCAAAAAAGTACACGGTGAAATACTAGAATCGGGGTCAGACTGCGATTTTTGCGGAGAGACAGCAGGCTCGCCGTTCGCTAGCTTAACGATGCGGTCGCGTGACCGCGCCCGCAAGCGCGAGTGTCAGCGTGCCACGCCAGCCACGTTATCGGATCCCCGGCCTGCCGCAGCACCTCGTGCAACGCGGCAACGATCGCCAGCCGACTTTCTATACGGCAGGTGACTATCGGATATATAAGGAATGCCTGCGGAGCGCTGCCACCACTCACGCGTGCAACATTCACGCCTATGTGCTGATGACCAACCACGTCCATCTACTCGTCACGCCGGCAGCGGATGCATCGCTCTCAAGGCTCATGCAGTCCCTGGGACGCCGTTACGTGCGCTACATCAATCAAACCTACCAGCGCACGGGAACGCTGTGGGAAGGCCGCTACAAGGCGTGCCTGGTCCAGGCTGACACATATTTCCTCGCATGCCAGCGCTACATCGAACTGAATCCGGTGCGAGCCATGATGGTCACAGATCCCGGTCAATACGAGCACTCCAGTTACCGACACAACGCGCTGGGACTTGCCGATCCGCTGATCACGCCGCATCCAACCTACGATGCGCTCGGACATAACCCCGCCGCGCGATGCGAAGCCTATCGCAGCATGGTCCAATCAAGCATCAGCACTGACGCGACCGACAAAATTCGCCAGGAAACCGAGAGCTGCATGGTGCTCGGCAATGATCGTTTCAAGGACCAGATCGAAGCCATCCTGGATCGGTCCGTGCGTCCCGGCACCGCGGGCCGACCACGCAAAATCGCAGTCTGACCCCGATTACCCGCGCGATTACTGCGCCGGGATGGTGATCAACGGCAGCTTGTCATTGCTCCCGGTATCCGCCAGCGTGAAGAAGAACATGATTGCCGTCATCGCGCGCTTGGTTCGCCAGTCATTGTCGTCAACCCAGAACCAGTAATCGCGGTAGTGCACGGCGGCAAATGCGGCCGCCGGCTTGTCCTTGCCGCTGCGAATCCGCACCGCCTGCTGGCTGTCATCCGTGGAAACGTTTTCAAAGGCGGGCACCACCGTGTGGTCCTTCAGGTGCTCCTCGGGCGCCTCCAGATAGCTGGCGAACGCTGTCATGATCTGCAGCATCGAGCGGCTGTTCACGGCCAGTTCGTTTTCCGCTCCGCGCCCTGGCGAATAGGTGAGCGTGAACCGCTGCTGATCCACGGGCATCCTGAGCAAGCGCCGGACCTCGGCCGCCTTTTCCAGGACCTCAGCCGATACATCTTCCCGCCGGAAGAACACCACCCCGGTTGCGCCCTTCACCTTGTCTTCTTCCACGCGCATCCCGAAGGCACCAGCGCCTTGTACTTCGCGCAACAACTGCAACGCACGTACGAATTCCGGGTCCGCCGCCCGTGCCAAGCCACCCGACAGCGAGCGATTGCGCACCCCGTTGAGCGACTCGACGGTCAGCGCCAGGATGAAGTCCGCCGCGTAACCCGACTGGAGCATGAAGAAAATGTTCTTCGGATCGATCGGCGTGATCAATCCACGGAGGAATTTTTCCCCGGTCATCGGCACGTAGGTGATGGTGGGCCGATCGGTGTAGATGGCCTGTCCGCCAACCGATCCGTAGTTACCCTGTATCGCGCCGCTGGATGACCCCACGCCGCCAACGGTGACCCCGGTCTGCAGCGAATACCCGGCGACGATGGACGCCACGTCCACGAACACCGGCAGGTCCATGTAGCGCAGCTTGACGATGTTCAGCAGCGTCTGCTGCTTCCATGAATCGGCGATCGCCGTGCTGTAATCGAAGCGATCCACGGCCACGGACTTGGGGCCCAGGTGTGCGCAGCCGGCAAACACCGCCGCTGCCGCGAGACACACGCCAAGCTTCGTCGCGGCGAATCCAGGGAAATGGCGCACGGCCGCGCGGTCGCCGTGCCTGTGCTCGGTTCTCATGATCGTGGCCTCTGCATTCGACTATTGGCCGGGATCAGCTCCGGCGGACGCCCTCAGAACGCGAAGTTCAGGAAGGCTTGCGGTCCACTATAAGTCCAGTCCAAATTGCCGGTGAAATTCGTCTTGTTCACGTCCACTTTGATCTTGAAGGAATCGTAACCGACCCCGACTCCGAAGGCCCGCTTCGGCTGCCAGATGAACGCCGCTCGATAGTTGATGATGTCGCCGCCGTATTCGTCAACGGTCAAGAAGAAGAACTGGGCTTGTGCATCGAGATAGAAGTTCTGGCCCATCCGCCACATGCCGTGCGCGCCAAACACCGGTAGCGGGAGATCCACCGACGCCTTTCCACCGAGCGCCACCGTGCCGCCGCCACCCGGCGTAGTAACGTCTGCTTTGAGAGATGCGCCGAAAGTGGCGTAGTGCAGGCCGGCGCTGCCGGTCAGCTCAAACTTGTCCGAGTGCATGAATGCGTACTCGTAAGCCGCTTCGATGATTTGGAAACTGAGGCCGCCCTTGATCGTCGAATCGACGGGGATCAGGTCACCTTGCCACTCGATATCCCGGCTGCTAGTTCTGGTCGTCGATGTTGAGAAGTCGGTGTACATCATCCGCAGGTGGTGGCGGTCGTTGAAGCGCCAGAGGCCATCCAGGCGGAAGCGCGTCTCCTCGCCCCTGCCGAAGGAATTGCCCCAGTTGACGGTGGTTCCCTGTTCGCCGGCCGCCCCATCCACGCTGATCTTGATGTCGTTACCGTTGAAGAAGGTGCCGAGCGAAACCTGCCCCCTCTCCTGGATCAGGTTGAGTTCCTCTGCTGCCTGCGCTGCGGGCGCCCCCGCACACATCAGTGTCGCGCCGCACGCGGTGAACAGTAGATTGCGGTTCCGCTTGCAAGTGCCCCGGATAGTGCGATTCATAAACTGGCTCCCACGACGAAAAATTTGCGATGTAGATTCGCATCGCCACCAGTTCATATGTTAGCACTTCCTCCTGAGGGGAGAGCCAATAGTGTCCCTAAATGGGCCTTTTGGCGGCCTGAATGGCCTCCCGCCTGGCGATCCCTGTGCTATTTTGGCGCCAGAAACTGGCTCCGTCATTCCCTCATTCTTATTGGAGTTTCCATGCGCAATGTCCTCGGGCTTCGCGTCGCTGCACTGTCCATGGTTCTGCTGTCGGGCTGCGAGACGGGTCCGGCAATCCGCGTCGACAGGGATCCGGGTGCCGACATGTCGACCTATAAGACATTCGGTTTCTTCGATCAGGTCGCAACGGACCGCGCCCATTATTCGACCATCGTAACCAGCCGGCTGAAGCAGGCAACGCGCACGCAACTGGAACAGCATGGATACGGGTACAGCGAGCAGCAGCCCGATCTGCTCGTGAATTTTAACGTGAGCATGGTGAACAAGCAGGAAATCCGCTCCACACCCTCGATGAGCACGGGGGTCGGCTATTACGGATACCGCGGCGGCATGTACGGCGCCTGGGGCGGCTACCCGTATGACGTCCAGACTGTCGATTACAAGGCGGGGACGCTCAGCATTGACCTGGTCGATGCGAAGAAGAATGCCCTCGTATGGCAGGGCCTCGCCGAGGGGCGGGTGAAGGACGAGTCGATTCGCAATCCGGGTCCGGCGATCGACAAGGTTGTGGCGGATATGTTCTCGAATTTCCCCAATCCGCCGGCGAAATGAGCCCGGATAGCGCCGGGCTATTGTTCGATAACTGCATTCCGACCTGCGACGGAGCCCGCAATCATGACGCCAGCCATGCACCGCCTGATCTTGTCAGCCGCGGCGGCGGCCACACTGACCATGTCCACAGCCGCAATCGCCCGCGAGAAGAGCGACGTCATCACGCTCGTGAACGGGGACCACATCACCGGTGAGATCATCGAACTCCGGTACGGCCAGCTCACGGTCAAGACCGACAGCCTCGGAACCGTCCAGATCGAGTGGCTCGACGTCGCACGGATCGACAGCCCGTACACCTTCTTCATCGAAACGAATGCCAACAAGCGCTACAGCGGTGGCATGGCAGCGGTGCCCGAAACGGGTCACATCGCAATCGCCGACAGCGCCGGGACCATGGATCTGCCGGTCGCGGAAGTGGCGATGCTCGACCAACTGGAGGCCGGTTTCATCGAGCGGCTGAACGGATCAGTGTCATTCGGTTTCGACCAGTCCAAGTCGAGCGAGGTCACTAACCTGACCTTTGGCTTCGACACGGAGTACCGGTCGGAACGCTACATCGCAGACCTTAACGGCAATGCCACTTCGACCACGACGTCTGACTTCGGCACGCAGAACGACTATTTACTCTCCTTCACCAACGAGTTCCTGCGGCCCAGGGACAACTTCTGGCTTCTGCTGAGTTCATTCGAAAGCAATGAAGAGCAGGGCATCGAGGGCCGCTTGTTGCTGGGTGCGGGAAGCGGGCGGTATTGGATCCGCAAGCCGGACACGGAACTTGCCGCATTCGTGGGCCTCGCTACTACCCAGGAGTGGGCCGTCGGTTCCGTTGATGACCAGCAGAGTGTCGAGGCCATACTCGGCCTTCAATGGAAAGTATTCCGGTTCAATAATCCGGAGACGACGCTCACCTCCAGGCTGCAGGTCTTTCCCAGCCTGACCGAATCCGGCCGCTACCGAGGCACTGCATACATCTCGCTGCGCCACGAAATCGTGAACGACCTGTACATCGACCTGTCGTTCAGCGGCGCTTACGACAACAGGCCGCCAGATGTCACAGCCGACTCACTCGATTACAGCCTCAGTACATCGCTGGGCTACAAGTTTTAGGGAACCTGCGACTTGGTGCCGGGTCGCAGGTTCGCAGTTGCTGCGAGCTGTAACTATGAACCTGCGAACCTGCGACCCGGCACCAAGTCAGCCGCGCGCGTAGTCGAAGGAATCGATGTAGATGCGCTCGGGGTCGGCGCCCTGGACAGGGAGCGCTGCGCGCACGGCGTCGATCATTGCCGGTGGGCCGGCAGCGTAGATGTCGAATCCGGCGAGGCCGGCGATCCTGCGGACCACTGCCTCATGCACCAATCCGGATTCGTGCGGCGCGGTTGCTGGCTGGTCCGAGAGCACGGAGGTGTAGCGAAAGCGGGCGTGCTTCGTCGCAAGTTCGCGCAGCCATGTGTCTTCATAGAGATCAGCCGCGCTGCGCGCGCCCCAGAACAGCGTGACATCGCGCCTGCCCTCGGTTTCCAGCACCTGGCGGATCATCGCCTTGAGCGGCGCGTAGCCGGTGCCTCCACCGACCAGCAGCAACGGCCGTTCGCCGGGGCGGTAGATGAATTGCCCCAGCGGGCCTTCGATACGCAACAGCGAGCCTGCTCTCAGCGTCCTGAAAACCTGCTCGCTGAAGGCGCCACCGGGCGCGCGGCGCACATGCAACTCGAGCAGGGCCGAATCATGTGGTGGGTTCGCCAGTGAGAAGCTGCGGCGGCGCTCGCCCGCGAGCATGACGTCCACGTACTGGCCGCATTGCCAGGAGAATGACTCGATCGCGGGCAGGCGCAGCCACATTCCCATGACGTCCGGTGCGAGCAGGCGCATCTGCTCGATGCGGGTCGGAAGGCTCTTGATCTCGACGTCCGAGACATGCCGTAGGTCGCGGATCTCGATCTCGAGGTCCTCGAGCGCCCGCGCCTGGCAGATCAGTGCATGGCCATCGGCCTCCTCCTCTGCGGTGATGCCGAGCGGGCGGCCATGCGGATACGCGAAGCTGCCCTTGATCACGCGCACCCGGCAGGTGCCGCAGGTGCCGCCCTTGCAGCTGTGCGGCAGGTTCAGGTGTTCACGCAATGCGCCCGATAGCACGGGCTCATCGCTCCGCGCCTGGAACTCCCGACCCGTCGGCAGCAGCCTGACCTTCACGCCGCTATTATGAAGGGGCCGGGCCTGCGGTTTCCCGGTCTGATGCGGAAGAGAGATGACGGCGACGCAATCACCCGACAAACACCCGCGAACATTCGTCGTCGCCGGCGCCGGCTACACCGGCGCGCGCGTGGCCGAACGGCTTGCGACGCGGGGAACGGTCATCGGCCTCACCCGCAAGGCGAGCGCACCCGAGTTTTCCGCGCCATTCGATGTGATCTATCTGGTGCCGCCACCTGCTCCCGGGACGACTGACCCGCGGATCGAGCGGTTCCTTGCGGCATTGCCCGCGAATCCTGGCCGCATCGTCTATATCAGCACGACCGGCGTCTACGGCGATGCCGGTGGCGCGACGGTGACCGAAGACACGCCGCCCGCCCCTGCGACCGACAGAGCGCGGCGCCGGCTCGCGGCTGAGACGGCGTTGCGTGCCTGGTGTGAGCCACGCAAGGTCGAGTGGGCGATCCTGCGCGTACCGGGCATTTATGGCCCCGGTCGGTTGCCGCTCGAGCACCTGCAACGTGGCGAACCGACGCTCGCCGAATCCCAGGCCGGGCCGGGCAATCGGATACATGTGGAGGACCTGGCCGACATCTGCGTTGCGGCGCTACTGAAACCAGCGGCACGAAATCGCATTTACAACGTCGGCGACGGCGACCATACGACGAGCACCGCATTTCTCGGACTCGTCGCCAAGCTCACGGGCCTGCCCGTGCCACCGCAACTGCCGCTGACTCAACTCCAGGCCCTCAAGTCCAGCGTCGCGCTGTCTTTCCTCGGCGAATCGCGCCGCGTGGATACCTCGCGCCTGCGCCAGGAGCTCGGATTCAGGCCACGCTATCCCACCGCCGAGGCCGGCATCCGCGCGAGCTTACTAGGTGCCGGGTCGCAGGGGCCTTAGGTGCCGGGTCGTACTTTCGTAGTTGTTCATGGCAACAACTACGAAAGTACGACCCGGCACCATTTATGATTTATGACGAACCTGTGCGAACCTGCGACCCGGCACCTAATAGAACGGTGCTGCCGGTCGTGCGGCGCGCTTCCAGATCGCGGTGTGCCTGCGCCGCATTTGATAACGAATATGTCTGGCCGACAACCACCTTAACTTTTCCACTCGCAACGACTTCAAACAGCTCGCGCGCGCCGCGTGCGCGGTCTGCTGCCTTCGCGATGTAATGAAAGAGTACTGGCCGTGTCAGGAATAGCGAACCTCGTTTCGCAAGCTCCAGCGGCGAAAATGGCGGTACCGGGCCCGAGGCATTGCCGTAGCTGACCATCAGGCCGCGTGGCTTGAGGCAGTCGAGCGAGGTGAAGAATGTGTCCTTGCCGACACCGTCATAGACGACCGGCACGCCACGCTTTCTTGTTATCAAACGCACGCGCGCGACCAGGTCCTCGCGCGAGCTGACGATCACTTCAGCAGCGCCGTGCTCGCGCGCGAGCGCCGCTTTCTCATCGCTGCCGACGACCGCGATCACCTTGGCGCCGAGCGCTGTCGCCCATTGCAGCGCAATCAGGCCAACACCGCCGGTCGCGGAATGCAGCACGATCGGATCATTCTTTCGCACGCGATAACAACGCCGCAGCAGGAACCAGGCCGTCAGGCCTTTCAGCATCAATGCCGCGGCCTGCTGGTCGGAGATACCGTCGGGCAGTTTCACGACGCGGCTCGCGTCGATCACGCGCTCCTCGGCATACGACCCCGGCGTGCTGTCGACATAGGCCACACGATCGCCGGCTGCTACGCCCTGCACCTTGCTGCCCGCCTCCATCACGACGCCCGCCGCCTCGACACCGAGGCCGCTCGGCAGCTTCATGGGATAGAGGCCCGTGCGGTGATAGGTATCGATGAAATTGACGCCAATGGCAGTCTGACGGATGCGCAGTTGCTTCGGCTTTGGCGAACCGGTCGCGACTTCCTCGAAGCTCAGGACTTCGGGGCCGCCGTATTGATGTATGTGGATTGCGCGTGGCATTGGCTAACTCTAGCAGCGATGCTCCAGCCTGCGCGACCGATCACCGTCGACACGATTGGGAAGCGCCGATGGACGTCATCCAGTAACCAGGCTACAGCAAGACCGATTCCCAGATCGAAGAGCACTTGACAGTCATAAACAGAATGTTTATACGTCCCGTGATTCAGACCTTCGCCGGCAGCGAAACGGAGCGCTTCTACACTGCGGGGAAATCCCGCCGAATGCCGCCGGAGATTCGAAAGCGCGCGGCCATGCGGCTTCTTCAGTTGAATGCAGCTGTCCGAATCGAGGATTTACGACTGCCGCCTTCCAACCGGCTGGAGAAGTTGCAAGGAGATCGTGCCGGTCGGTGGAGCATGCGCATCAATAACCAGTGGCGGGTGTGCTTCCGCTTCAAGGATGGCGATGCATTTGACGTAGAGATCGTGGATTACCACTGAGGAGACAACATGATGACCAAAAAGCGCTTGCCTGCCATTCATCCCGGTGAGTTTCTGGCGGAAACGCTGGAGGAGCTGGGCCTCTCCCAGGCGGCGTTCGCGCGCGCCATCGGGGTGTCGCCGATGCGGATTTCCCACGTGATCAAGGGCGCGCGTCCGGTGACGGCTGAACTGGCTCTGCTGTTTGGACGGGCATTTAACCAGTCGCCACAATACTGGGTCAATCTCCAGGCCGACCATGATCTAAAAACCGCTGAAGCCAGCATTGGGCCACGTTTGCGCGCCATTCAGTCCGTCACCCACCCGTAGTTCTTCACTGCCGCCCGGCCCGCGCACCGAAGTATCGTGTGCGTAAAGAAGGACATATGAGCAAACTCAAGCCTGTTACCCCCGGCGAGCTTCTTTTTTGAGGAGTTCCTGAAGCCACTGGGCATTAGTCGGTATCGCCTGGCCAAGGAAATCGGCGTTCCGGCCCAGCGGATTAGTGACATCGTGGCTGGAAAGCGCGTGATCACGGCTGACACTGACCTGCGGCTCTGCCATTTCTTCGGTCTGTCCAACGGTTATTGGCTGCGTGCGCAGGCCGCTCATGACACCGAGGTCGCAGAATTTTCACGTGGCCCCAAGCTGGTGGGAATCAGACCTTGGACTTCCCATGTGACCCGACTGAGATCTCCAGTGAACGGTTCGCGCGCCACACGATCAGATCGCCGCTGACACCTTTGGCAAGTGTCCTTTCAGCTCACGTCAGGCTCTCCGCTAACCGCGGAATCTCCTGCCAGGGAACAGCGGTGATATTGGGGGCCAGTTTGAACCGCCGCGGCGTCCGACAGACCACCACTCCTTCGCGCGCCTTTGGGTACTCGGACAAAAACGTCCGGAGATGACGCGTGTCCCGCTCGGCGGGCGCATCGCTCCATTTCACCTCCACCGGCAACCAGCGGTCTTCGGCCTCCACGATCCAATCCACTTCCGGGCCGTCGGGGTCGCGCCAGAACCTTAGCCGCAGCTCGCCCACGGCCTGCCGCGAGGCGCGCAGCAGTTCCAGCCCCACGAACTGCTCGAACAGCGCGCCGAGCACGCGCGGTGACAGCCGCCGGCCTTCCTCGGCGGCGGCCCGGCGCACTCCGAGGTCGAAGAACAGATAGCGAGGCGATTTGGTGAGCTTCTTGCGCGTGCGACTCTCTGACAACGCCTCGATCCGCTCGGCGATCAGACAATCCTCCAGGATCTCGTAGTAGCCGGCGACCGTGGTGTGGGGCACACCGAGTTCCTGGGCGATGCCGCGAAAGTGGCTGATGTTGCCGGCTTCGAGTGCCGCCAATTGCAGGAAACGCGAGAACCTCCCGAGATTGCGTACCAGTGCTTCGGCCCGCACTTCCTCCTCCAGATACAATGTTGTGTAGGCTCGCAAATCCTCTTCGCGCTCCGCATCACTGGCCGCAAGCGCGATGCCGGGCAAACTGCCGTACTTGAGCGCCTCCTCCAGTGTGGTCGGGACGCGCTCGGCCAAAGACAGCGGATCCAACCGCAGCGGCAGCAGCCGGCCCGGCAATAGGTTAACGCCGCCGCCGCGCCGCAATTTGCGCGCGGACGAACCGGTGAGAACGAAGCGCGCCAGCCGCCGGTCCACCAGGTCCTGCACGACGTTCACCAACTCGGGCACGCGCTGCACTTCGTCGAGGGCGACCAACGGCCGGCTTCCGCGCGTCCTCGGCGCGAGTGCCTCCACTTCCGCACCGAGCAGATGCGGCGCGCGCTCGTAACGTTGCCGCACTTCCGGCCGCAGGAAGTTCAACAGCAGGTCGGGCTTCAGCATCTCTACCAACGTCGTCTTGCCGGTCTGACGCGGTCCGAGCAACAGTACGGATTTCTGCCGTTCCAGCGCCTGACGCACCCGAAACTCGACTATCCGCGAGATGGTTTTCATGCGCTCCATTTTCGGCGAATTTGGAGCGTTGTCAATCAGACGTTTCCATCTGCCGGGCGGGCGCACGGCATACAACTACGAACCTACGACCCGGCACCAAGTGGGTTGCTGGCGAAGCTAAGCTCTGCGACCGGCCGGCCGCCGATCAGGTGTTCCTGGATGATGCGCTCGATGTTCTCGGGCGTGGCGCGCTTGTACCAGGTGCCCTCAGGGTAGACCACCATGATCGGCCCCTCGCGGCAGATGCGCAGGCAATCGGCGCGTGTACGCAGTACGCCGCCCTCCGCGTCCGCGAGGCCGACTTCGCGCAGCCGGCGCTTGAGATACTTCCACGAGGCGTCGCCGATCTCTTTCGGCGCGCAGTCGCCATGCGTGCAAAAGAAAACGTGGCGGTGCGCGCCACCGAGCGCGATCTTGGCAACCGCGGCTTCCAGGGTCTCCGCCGCCGGCACTTCCTTCAAAGCGCTGCCTCATCGGTTTCGCTGGTGCGGATCCTGAGCACGCGCTCGATATCGGTCACGAAGATCTTGCCGTCGCCGACCTTGCCGGTGCGGGCGGCGCCGATGATGGCCTCAGTGACCTGATCGACGAGATCGGCGCGCACCGCGACCTCGACACGCGTCTTCGGCACGAAATCCACGACGTACTCCGCTCCGCGATAGAGCTCGGTGTGGCCGCGCTGGCGGCCGAAACCTTTCACCTCGGTGACGGTCATGCCCGAGATGCCGATCTCGGACAGCGCGGCGCGCACGTCGTCGAGTTTGAAGGGCTTGATGATGGCGGTGACGAGTTTCATTCCTGGCTCCTGCGAATAGATGGGCTACCCGCGGTACGGGATGCGGATTCTATGCCGATAAGAGCCGCTTCGGCGCAAATAACCGGCGAGCCCGCCGGATCGCGTGCCGCTAGTTTGGCCCCGACGCCCGGAAGGATTCCAGGCGCGCATTGGAGGCCTGGCAATGGAACTGCCCATCACGCGTTGCTTCATCGGCGCCCTGCTCCTGATTGTCTTCGTGCTGACTGCCGATTTCGCGGACGCGGCCGTCGGCCGGACGCCCGGCGCGGCCACCGTTTCGCCGGACGGCGAGGCGGTCTATTCAATTCCGCTGAACCTGCCGCCTGGCACCAACGGAATGACGCCTGCCTTGTCGCTCGAATACCGGCACCGCAGCGTCGTCGGCCTGCTCGGCATCGGCTGGAACATCGGCGGTCTGTCGCAGATTGCGCGTTGCCCACGAACCATTGTGCAGGATGGTATCGCTTCTCCCGTCACCCAGACTGCTGCGGATCGCTTCTGCCTGGACGGCCAGCGACTCGTCGTCACGAACGGTGTCGCCTATGGCGGCACGGGCGCCGAGTACCACACCGAGATCGAGTCCTTCGCGCGCATCCGCTCGTATGCGGGATCCGGCAGCGGGCCGCAGTACTTCGTGCTGGAAGCACCCGACGGCCGCGTGCTCGAGTACGGTGCGACGGTGGATTCGCGCATCGACGGCGCCCGCATCGTGAATCCAGCGAACGCAGGTCGGATCTGGGCGCTGAACCGCATTCGCGACCGTTCAGGCAACGTCGTTGACTTCGAATACTTTGAAGACACGGCAAACGGCAGTTTCCGGATCGCGGCGATCCGCTACAACTCGAATCCAAACGCCGGCGTCACAGCGTCGCACCAGATTTCCTTCGTCTATGAAAACCGTCCGAGCAACGAGGTGGATGTCGCCTATGTCGCCGGCACGCGCATCCGCCAGGTCGTACGTCTCGATCGGATCGATGTGCTCTACAACGGCGCGATCCTGCGGCGCTACGACCTCAGCTACGAGCCGGCGCTGTCCACCGGTGGGCGCAGCCGGCTGGCGTCGATCCAGGAATGCGGCGCGGGTGGCAGCGACTGCTTCGCCGCGACGAACTTCAGCTGGCAAGACGGCATGCCCGGGTCCGGAGCCGAATCAAGCATTTGGGCAGGGATTCCTGGCCCGACGTCACTGCCCGAAAACCGGCTCTGGACAATGGCCGATATCAATGGCGACGGCCGCGGAGATTACATCTGGGCCGGCCGTCCGTTCAACTCGCCGACGGCATCCGTGACATTGCGCTACCGGCTAGGCCTTGCGGGAAACACGTTCGGCGCGGAAATCGCGACGAAAATCGCCACTCCCTACGGCATCGGGGTTCCCTTCGACCACAACGGCGATGGTATCGCCGATCTCCTGATGCTTTCCGCGGCACGACAGTGGACCGTCATCCCTGGTAGTGCGGCCGGCTTCAGCGCGCCGATCACGATCCCCATCTCGCCTGGACCACAGATCGTGGACTACCGCGGCGTGGACATGAATGGTGACGGACTCGGTGATCTCGCCTGGTCCGAGATCTACGCCTACACCGGCAACAGCCTCATCGTGCAGGTGCGCTACGCGCTGCCGGGCGGCGGATTCTCCGCTAATCCGGTGACGCTCTACGAGCAGGCGACGGCGCTCGCATATGACACGCCGCAAGGCGGCGATTTCTTCGGTCGTCCCGGCCAGCACATCGATCTCGACGGCGACGGCGGCGAAGACCTGGTGATGAACGAGAACTACACGATCGCGCGTATCTCCGCGACTACGGCCGCGACCGATTATTTCGAGGGCTCGTTCTCGGGCGTCGGGCCCGCCGACATCAACGGCGACGGCTGCACGGATCTGGCCTACACCAATCATACCGGCGCGTTGCGCCTGCGAGTCAGCGGCTGCAGCGTGCCCTGGTCGGGCCCGGAGCTGGCTGCGCCGGCTCCGGGAGGCGGCGGGGCGCAAAACATCGCGTACGACTGGAACAACGACGGCCGGGACGACCTGCTGCTCTCAGGCACGAGAAACTGGTCGGTTGTCCTCTCGAACGGCGATTCGCTTGCGCCGGCGGTAGATACGGGAATTGCAACCAACGGCGCCAACATGGCACTCGCCTTTGACGCCAACGGGGACGGACTGACAGACCTCGTCACTCGGAGTGGCAGTGTGCTCTATCGGCGGTTACGCAATGGCCCCAAGCCCGATATTCTGCTTTCTGCGACGGACGGCTTCGGCGTCACCGCGACTTTTGCCTATCGCCCGTTGACCGATGCCAGTGTCTACACGCGCGGGACCGGCGCCATCTATCCCGAGCAGGACCAGCAGTCGTCCGCGTACGTCGTATCCGAATTGGACATGACGGACGGCACCGCGCTCGGGTCTGTGACGGCGACACGCTACAGCTACCAAGGCCTGCGCCGGCACCTGCTGGGACGCGGCATCCTCGGTTTTACGAAACGCGCGAGCGTGGACACGACGCTAGGCATTGAAACACGCGTCGAGGAAACACGACGCCAGGACTTCCCCTACACCGGACTGCCTGCGATGGTCGTCGTGCGTCAGGGTTCCGGCGCCCCGGTCAGCGAGACAACTCATGCCTGGTCGACGCTGGCGCTGGGCAGCGGCGTCGCCTTGCGCCGCTTCCCGTATGCGTCGTCGACGGTTCAACGGCAGTACGAGGTTGGCGGCACCTACGGCGGCGCCCAGATTGCAACGACGACACGCGTTGTCGATGCGATCGATGCGACGTCTGGCCTGGTGACCGACGAGACGACCACAGTCACCGAGATCGCGGGCGGTAACAACGCCAGTTCATCGAGCAGCCTGCGGACACTTCAGACATCTGTTCTCAACGACACGACGAACTGGTGCCTGGGGCGGCCACAGGGCATGCAACTCACGGCAAGCCATACGCTGACTGGAGGCGCGGCGATCACTCGCAGCTTCAGTCAGAGCTGGGACGGCTTGAATTGCCGGCCCACGCAGCAGCGCCTGGAACCCGGCAACAGCCAGTGGCAGGTGAGCTTCGGCCTCGCCTACGACAGCTTTGGCAATCTCGCGAGCCGTTCCGTCACGGGTATCGGCATGAGCGCTCGCACGATGAATCTCAATTGGGGCAGTCGTGGGCAATTGCCGGTCAGCATGACTGACCCGCTCTCCCAGACGACCACCTTGGCCTGGAACCAGGGGCTCGGCCTGCCAACGGCGATGACCGACCCTAACGCACTGACGGTGAGCTGGGCCTACGACGCCTTTGGGCGGCCCACGCAGGAAACACGGCCAGACCAGACCACCACGCAATGGGCGCGCACTGCCTGCCTCAGCGGTTGCGATTCGCGCACGCGCTATCAGCTCACGCAGCAGGAGAAGGACAGCGTTGGCGTCACCCAAGGCACAACCATCATCGATGTCGACCTGCTCGGGCGCGCTTTTCGCTCCTCCATGCGCCAGCCAGGCGGCGGCATGACCGTCATCGCCGCCGACGCCGATGCGCGTGGCAGGGTGATTCGGCAATACCTTCCGTTCTGGGCCGGTGGGACACCCGGCGGCTACTGGCAGTTCGATTACGACTCGCTCGACCGGCTCGCAGCCGCGTCGCTGCGCTCGCCGGGTGGCGTTGCAGATCGGTCAGCCGGCTGGCGCTATGACGGGCATGTCGTCACCCAGACCGATCCACTGGGACGTGTCACGAACGAGACGCGCAGCGCCTGGGGCAGCCTCCTGCGGGTCGGCGATGCTGCGGGTGGCAACACACGATATGAATACGATGCCTTCGGACGACTGCTGCAGGTTCGCGATGCGCTGAACAACAGCCTCGGGACGATCAGTTACAACGCGCGCGGCATGAAACTCGCGCAGACCGACATGGATCTGGGCGCATGGACTTACACGCAAAACGCCCTCGGCGAGATCCTTTCGATGCGGGATGCGAAGTCGCAGGTCACGACTTTCACCTACGACCAGCTCGGCCGGCCGACCGGCCGCAGCGCACCTGAGGGCGCGAGCAGTTGGACCTGGGGCGCGTCTTCCGTGATGCGCAACGTCGGCCGGCTCGCCGCCATCACGGGGCCTGGGTACTCGGAAAGCCTGGCCTATGACTCCTACGGTCGGCCCGCAGCACGCACCATTACCTCCGATGCGAGCTATCGCTACGATTTCGCGTACAACGGCCAGGGCCTGCTCGATTCACTGACCTATCCGGGCACAGGCGCGGGCAGCCGCTTCAAGCTCGGCTACGAGTACGAATCCAGGCAACTCGTGCGGATCAAGGATGCCAATGCGCCCGCCACTTCATTCTGGCGGCTCAACACGCAGGACGCGGCAGGCAACGTCATTGACGAGACACTGGGCGCGGCGATCCGCGTCATCACCGGCTTTCATCCGGTCAGCGGCGTCATGGATTACCGCCAGGGCAGTGTCGGCGGCAGCACGATCCAGGATCTCGCCTATGCCTGGGACGCGAATGACAACCTGATCCGGCGCGCGGACCTGAAGCAGGGCCTGACCGAGGAATTTCGGTACGACGCACTCGACCGGCTTGACGATTCACGGCGGAATGGCGCGATCAACCTGGACTTGAGCTACGACCAGACTGGAAACATCCGGTGGAAATCGGACGTCTGCCCGACGACCGCTCCCTGCTTTGACTATCACGCAAGCAAAAAGCACGCCGTCACCTCCGCCGGCGGGCAGACCTACGGCTACGACGCGAACGGCAACATGACGAACCGCGGCGGCGCGTCCATCAGCTGGACCACCGACAACCTGCCGAACACAATCACGAGCGCGAACGGTAACAGCAGCCAGTTCTGGCACGGTCCTGCGGGCAATCGCTGGAAGCAGCTGGCAAGCCACGCCGGCACGATCGAGACGACGATCTACGCCGGCGAGTTGATGGAAAAGGTGACGCGCGCAGGCGTGACGACCTGGCGGCATTACGTCCTTGCTCCCACCGGCACGGCTGCGCTGCACCTGCGATACAACAACGGAACGCCGGCGGCGACACGCTACCTGACCCACGATCACCAGGGCAGCACCGACAAGCTGCTCGACGCGAGCGGCAACATTCTGCTGGCGGAAAGTTTTGGCGCTTTCGGTGCCCGCCGCGGTACGAACTGGAGCGGTGCACCAAGCGCCCCGAATCTCGCCGCGATCGCTGCAAATACGCGTGACGGTTACACCGGGCACGAGCAGCTCGACAATCTGGATCTGATCCACATGAATGGCCGGGTCTACGATCCGCGCATCGGACGCTTAATCAGCGCAGATCCGTACGTACCGGAGCCGTTTTCCGGGCAGAGTCTCAATCGCTACGCCTATGTGTTGAACAATCCGCCGAGCTTCATCGATCCAAGCGGCTTTGATCCGGAGACACCCTGCATGGAAACGCCGAATGGCCGCTGCGCGCGGGTCACGGTAATCGGTACGCGCTGGGCCGACGTCGTGCGCTATTTTGGCGGCTACAGCCCCCAGGTGGAATCCGCCTCTGAGCGCGACCCCTGCGGCCAGGAGAGCAACGCACTGACCTGCGCGATGCAGCAGGGCCGGCTCGTTTCCCCCGCGAACGTCGTGCTGACTGCCGGCACGCAGGTGGATTCGACCCTGTCGCAAAGCGCGACCGTCGACTTCCTGCAGGGTGCCGCCGCACGGATTGGAAATCTCGCCTTCAACTCCGCGCCGGTCACCTGGCTGTTCGACTCGAACCAGGATTTCGAGTGGTTCGAGGTGCCGGATTCTACGGCCGGGCGCAATGGAGCTACACTCGGCAACGTTGGATATTTTGCTGGTGGTGCCGCTGGCATTATCCGCAGGGGCGGCAGCGAGATCGCTGCGGCAGCTCCGAGCAAGATCGCAAGGACTTTTCAAGGAACAAGGAATTATCCAGGCGTCGATCGCTTCAGGGACATCATGTTGAAGAAAGGCACCATCATTTTCGGCGGCTATCCGGGCCAGAGCGCCTTCTACACGACCGCGAGTGCGTTGCGGCGGTCCGGGGAAAGTGCCGCAAGTTTATTTGGAGGCTTGCAGGTCCGGTTTCATCCGGATTATGGCTTTCGCTCCCGTGTTGCTGCCTATGAGGTCATGGAGGACACTCCTGCGGCCATGGGCCTGGCGATCGCCAATTTGCAGTACGGCGCCGGATGGCTGCCACAGATCGTCGTGCCGTCGTTCGCAAGCACCGTGCGCCGCATCGCCGATTTTCCATTTGGACCATGAGATGAAGATCCAAATCATCGACGGCTCGGTCACGTTTTCCGATGACACGATGAGGCGGCACATGGACAGGCAGGCGTTCCTGCGAAGCAGGATCGGCGAATCGGCGAAAGAGGTTGTTGTCAACGGGCCCTGGATCACCTACAACTTCAGTCCGGAGACGGGAATCGCATGCAATGCGATATTCAAGAACGAACGCCTGTTCCGGCTATCCATAATGATCCGACTGCCATCTGACGACACAAACAGATGGTCGGATGCGGCCGAGCAGAAGCGCCAGGTTCTGCATGACGAATGGTTGCAGGCGGAACTCGGCAAACCACCGTATCGGTATGTCTGGGGGCAAATTGACTCCGGTCTCGACCGACGCGACGGTTTCAGCGACATTGTCGTGGCTTATGCAGACTGAATTACAGATGAAGCCCGCCGGTCACGAAACGGACTTCGTTGGCACCTGGAAGCTGAGGCGGGAAGCTATCGTCGCCGATCCCGCTTGCGAGAGGATTGAGTGGCTGATCAGCAACCATCTCGTGCAACTCACCGCCGACCCATCCGGCTGGGATGAGCTGTACCGGGATCCCGAGGACGGCCGGCTGTGGGAGCTGGCCTGGCCGCAGTCGGAAATGCATGGCGGCGGCCCGCCGCGCCTGACCTGCCTGACGATCGATGCGGCGCGCAGCAAGTACGGCGCTGTCGTCGACCGCTGACGGAGACATTATCTACAGCGCGATGTACGTGACGATGGTCACGATGACGATCGCCGCGATGTTGATCCGCCATCCCGCCCGCAGCATTTCGCTCATCTTCAGGCGGCCGGTGCCGAATACGATGGCGTTTGGCGGCGTGCCGGCCGGCAGCATGAAACCGCAGGACGAGGCCATGACCGCAGGAGCCACGAGCTGCAACACCGGGTAGTGGGTGCCCGCCGCTATTGCCGCGAGTATCGGCATGAAGGTCGCGGCGGTCGCCACATTCGAATTGACCTCGGTCCAGAACACGATCAGCGTGACGATCGCGGCGATCAGGGCGATGAGCGGCAGGGTCGCGAGCCCGGTCAGTGCCTCCCCGATGAATTCCGAAAGCCCGCTGTCCTGGATCGCAGCCGCGAGCGCGAGCCCACCGCCGAACAGAAGCAGTACTGGCCAGGGCACACGCTTGAGATCCATGCCATCGAGGAGCGCTCCGCCCTGCTCCCCGCCATTCGGCACGAGGAAGAGCGAAATCCCGGCGACCAATGCGATGGTCGTGTCATTCAGCCCGACGAGCCCGGGCAATAATTTCAACAGCGGACTCAGGATCCATGCGCCGGCCGTCAACAGAAGGATGGCTGTCACACGCCGCTCGGCGCGGGACATCGGGCCCAATGCCACGAGCGCGCTGCGCAATGCCGCGCCGGCCGTGACCTGGGATCCGAGCTTGAAGGGGAAAACCACGCGCACCAGGACGAGCCAGGCGATCGGCATCAGCAGGAGAACAACTGGCAATCCAAACGTCAGCCACTGGGCGAAGCTGACCGTGATTCCGTAGTTCTGCTTCATGAAGCCGACCACGAGTGCGTTGGTCGGTGTGCCTATCAGCGTTCCCAGGCCGCCGATGGTCGCCGAATAGGCGACGCAGAGAACAATGGCCGCCGAGAAATTGTGCGCATTGCGATCATCCACGGCGGGATCCGGCGCGACGATCGCCGCAATCGACATCGCGACCGGCAGCATCATGAGCGACGTCGATGTGTTCGAAACCCACATGCTGACAAAGCCGGTCGCGCACATCATGCCGAGCACGAGCCCCTGCGGGTGGCCGCCCGCGTGGACGACAATGTTGTAGGCGATTCGGCGGTGCAATTCCGAGCGCTCCATCGCGAGCGCCAGCAGGAAGCCGCCGAGTATCAGGAACAGCGTGGTATTGCCGTAGCCGCCGGCCAGTGTTTCCGCCTTCACGGCGTCGAGCAGCGGCAAAACCGCAAGCGGCATCAGCGCTGTCACCGCGAGGGGCAGGGCCTCGGTCGACCACCAAAGCGCCATCAGTGCCAGTACACCGGCAACCGTCCACGCCGCGGGCGGCAGTCCTGCCGGCGCCTCGCTGATCAGCGTGACCACAAGTGCCGCAAGACCCAGCACCAGCCCGGCATTCTGAATCTTTGTCCTGGCAGTCCGCTCCGCCATGCCCCCTCCCTGCCGCGCCGCAGTCCGTCAGTATAGAGTGGCGCAGGAGTCCGGGGCAGAAGCGCATGCAGGATACGATCATCGTCGTCGGAGGCGGCCACGCTGCCGCGCAGGTTGTGGACAGCCTGCGCCACGAGCATTTCGCCGGGCGGCTGGTGCTGGTCGGCGAAGAGCCGCTACTCCCCTATCAACGTCCACCCCTCTCCAAGAAATTCCTCGCCGGTGAGATGGAGGCCGATCGCCTGCCGATCCGCCACGCGGCCTTCTACGAAAGCATTCGCTGCGAACTGCTGCTCGGCAACTCAGTCGCAACGATCGACACCAGCGCGCGTGATCTCAAGCTCGCCGATGGCAGCCGGCTCGCCTACGACAAACTGGTGCTGGCGGTCGGCGGCCACGCCAGGGCCTTACCGGTACCGGGCGCCGGATTGACCGGTGTACACGTGCTGCGCACGATGGCGGACGTCAATGCGATCCGCGCGCAGGCCGCACCCGGAAAACGCGCGGTGATCGTCGGCGCCGGTTACATCGGCCTCGAGTGCGCCGCGACCTTTCGGAAGCTGGGACTCGAGGTCACGGTCATCGAAATGATGGATCGGGTGATGAGCCGCGTGGTCGCGCCGGAGATGAGCCGCTTCTATGCCGGAGAGCACGTGGCCCATGGCGTCACGATACTGATCGGCAAGCGGGTCAGCGCCCTGCTGGGCGATGGTCATGTAGCCGTGGTCGAGTGCACTGATGGCACACGCGTGTCGGCCGATTTGGTTTTGGCAGGCATCGGGCTGGTGCCAAACACGGAGCTTGCTAGCGCCGCGGGGATTCGTTGCGAGGACGGCATCGCGGTGGATGAGCACTGCCGCAGCAGCGACCCGGATATCTACGCGATCGGTGATTGTTGCAGCCACCCGAGCCCGCGTTACGGTCGCCGCATCAGACTCGAGTCCGTGGACAATGCCTTCGAGCAGGCACGCACGGCAGCGGCGAACATCTGCGGCCGCGCGTTGGTCCACGACAAGACGCCGTGGTTCTGGTCCGACCAGTACGAACTCAAGCTGCAAATCGTGGGTCTGTGCCAGGGTTACGACTCGGTCGTACTGCGCGGCGACCCCGCCGACCGCGCCTTCAGTTGCTGCTACCTGCGCGATGGCGAGTTGATCGCGCTCGACGCTGTCAATCACATCAAGGATTTCATGGCCGCGCGCAAGCTGATCGGCGAACACGTGAAGCCCGACCCAGCCCGTCTTGCCGATCCCGCTCTTGCGATCAAGGACACGCTCTGACGGTTGCCGGCACCCTATAATCCCTGCATGACGAAAGACGACGACAAAATCAACGCGGCCGATCGCGAATTCCGCGCCATGCTCGGCAAAGCGACCGGCGGCATTGCGCCGCAGGACTACGGCACGGCGTTCTGGGACTGGTGGCTGAATCTCTCCCGCTCACCTGAAAAGCAGGCGGAGCTCCAGCAAAATGCACTGAAGCAGGCCATGGATCTCTGGCGCTTCCATGCGGAAGCAGTGCAGGGCAAGCCGCTCGCACCCAGTGAAAACGGCGATCGGCGGTTCGCGAGTCCCGCCTGGCAGCAATATCCGTTCAATGTCTACGCGCAGGCCTTCCAGAGTGGCATGGCGCTGCTGGAGCAGTCGGCGCGCGCGGTCCCGGGTGTGGAGCCACGCAATGCCAAGCTCGTGGAATTTGCGGCGCGCCAGGTCGCCGAGACGATGTCGCCAACCAACAATCCGCTGACGAACCCCGAAGTGCTGCAGAAGACCGTGGCCGAGCGCGGCCAGAATCTGGCCCGCGGTTATAAGCATTTCCTCGATGATCTCGATCGGACCCTGCGCGGCGGCGAGGCGCCTGGCGCCGAGGAGTTTCGCGTCGGCCAGACGGTAGCGGTCACCGCAGGCCAGGTCATCTACCGTAACGATCTGATCGAGTTGATTCAGTACTCGCCCACCACGCCAGACGTTCAGGCCGAGCCGCTCCTGATCGTGCCGGCCTGGATCATGAAGTACTACATCCTGGATCTGTCGCCGAAGAATTCGCTGGTCGCATGGCTCGTGGACCAGGGACACACGGTATTCATGATCTCGTGGAAGAACCCGACCGCGGCGGACCGAGAACTCGGCATGGACGATTATCTGCGGAATGGCGTCTATGCCGCACTCGATGCGGTTTCCACCGTCGTGCCGGATCGCAGCATTCACGCGGTCGGCTATTGCATCGGCGGCACACTGCTCGCGATCGCAGCCGCAGCGCTCGCGCGCAAGGGCGACAAGCGCATCCGCGACATAACCATGTTAGCCGGACAAACCGACTTCAGCGAACCCGGGGAATTGTCGCTCTTCATCAGCCCGGCCCAGATCGAGATGCTGGAAGCGCTGATGTACAAGGAGGGCGTGCTCGATTCGGCGAAGATGGGTGGCGCGTTTGCGATGCTGCGAGCGCACGATTTGCTATGGCAGCCCGCAGTGAAGTCCTATCTGAAGGGCGAACGCGAAGGCATGATCGACCTGATGGCATGGAACGCGGATGGCACGCGCATGCCCTGGAAGATGCATACGGAATACCTGGTCGGCCTTTACCTTCGCAATGATCTCGCGGAAGGCCGCTTCAAGGTCGGGGGCGAGACCATTCAGCTCGCCGACATCAAGGTGCCGATGTTCATCGTCGGCACCGAGACCGACCATGTCGCGCCCTGGAAATCGGTCTACAAACTCGACAAGCTGGCCGGGTCGCCGGAATTCACATTCCTGTTGACCAGCGGCGGCCACAATGCCGGCATCATCAGCGGGCCGGTGCATCCCAAGCGCCGCCATCGCGTGCGCACGCGCCGCACCGGTGAGCCGCCCATAAGCCCGGACGAATGGTTCGAGACGACGGCCCCCCTGCCCGGTTCCTGGTGGCCAAGCTGGGCCGAATGGCTCAGGACGCATTCGTCCGCGAATCGCGTGGCGCCGCCCGAGATGGGCGCGCCGGAGGCTGGATACCCACCGCTCGGCGATGCGCCGGGTGAGTACGTTTTGCAGCGCTAGGAATCCAGAACCGGCGTCCAGCGCACCGCGCGGCGTGAATCCCGCGCATTGCTCGATTCGCCGTCGTAGGAACTCGGCTGCGCCGCTGACAATTCGTTGGGCTGCGAATCCAGGGCGTGAATGTTGATCACGAAGAGTGTCTCACCGTCCACGTCTGCCACCGCGCCCAGATAACCGCCGCATCGTCCGCAGAAGATGAAATCAGCCGTCTTGTGCCCGAAGCGATAGCGTGAAAGCAGCTGCGGCTCTTGGTGCATGAATTGAACGGACCCCGCCGGATCGGAGGTGTAGACCCCTCCCTGCGCGCGACAGTAGGAGCACTGGCAGGCCCGCACTGACCAAGCCGCGGGCTCGAGCGCCGTGCGGAACTCGAATCCCAGCGCACCACAATGGCAACCGCCGTGCCAGGTCTTCATGTGTGCAGGCTGGATTGCAGTTCCTCGAAATCGTCGCTGCGCGGCAGGCGCTGCAGGGCCGTCATGATCTCCGGCGGCGGCGCAATCAGTTTGCGCGCCTCCAGGTCGAGCCACCCGCCTTCGGTGCGAACGCGCGCGGCGACCTTGCCATCGGCGCGCAATACTTCCTGGACCAGCCGGAATCGCGAACCATCCGCCGCACAGCCGCCGAGCGCCAGCGTGATGGTGATCGGTTCGAGCAGCGCGACTTCACGGTAGTAATCGATCTCGTCGCGGTGCACCACGGGCCCGATCCGGCGTCGTGCAAATTCGGTTGCCGGGAAGCCGTTTTGCGTGAAGAAACTCATGCGCGAATCAACGCACTTGTTCATGTAAGCGACATTCGACATGTGGCCGTTGGCGTCCATGTCGCCCCAGCCAGCCACGGTCGCGATGGAGAATATTCCGCTCACTTCATGTAGAAGAAACTCAGCTTGTTGCCGTCGGGATCGCGAAAATACCCGGCGTAGAAATCGTCGCCGCGCGGGCCGGCCGGGCCCTCGTCGGTGCCGCCAAGCTCGATCGCCTTGCGATACATGGCATCGACCTTTGCCGGGCTGTCAACGCCCAAGGCGACCATCACGCCATTGCCGACGGTCGCCGGCTTGCCGTTGAATGGCTTCGTCAGCGCGAGTCCCGGCTTGTCCTTGCCGGCGCTCCAGGCGATGAACGTCTCAAATTCCATGAAACGTTTTCCACCAATCTCCTTGAGCAACGCGTCGTAGTACTTCGCCGCGCGCGGCAGGTCGTTCGTGCCCAGACACACATATCCGATCATGGCGCGTCTCCTGAAAACACTCGGGGGAATGCAATCATATCAGCCGATGGCCGCGATGAATGCCGCGAGCTTTCCGGCATCGAGGCGTCCGCCGGTCCGCAGTCCGCTACATACATCGAGACCCGCCGGGGCGACCAGATCGATCGCCGCCCTGGCGTTGCCCGGGTGCAGGCCACCCGCCAGAAGTACCGGCACGCCCGCAGTCTCGCGGATCCGCCGGCTGTACGACCAGTCGTGCACGCGTCCCGTACCGCCCAACTGCTTGACCGGCAACAGCGGATTGCCCGAGTCGAGCAGCAGCGTGTCAATCAATCCCGCGACGGCGCAGGCCTCGTCGACGGACTCCTCGCCGCCGACATGCACGACCTGCACCAGGCGCACGCCGGGAAGCAGAGCGCGTAGCCGACGCAGCTCCGTTGCAGGGACGTGGTCGACGAGTTGCAGCGCCGTCGTGCCGCAACGCCGGTGCTGATCGGCAATCCCATCCGCGTCGCGCCTCGCGGTCAGTAGAAATGTCTCAGTCGGGCGCGTGACGGCCGCGGCTATCTCCGCAATCAGCTCGTCGGGAATGACGCCCGGTCCGCTCGGCATCTCGGATACGAGCCCGATGGCCGCGGCGCCGGCCGAAACCGCCAGCCGCGCCTCGGCCAGATCCGCGATGCAGCAGACCTTGACGAACACCGGCCGTGCTTTCAGCCGCCCGACTTGCCGCGCAATCCGTCAACGCTCCAGATCCCTGCTCCGTGCGCGGAAATGTAGAGGAACACGAAGCAGTACAAGGCGATGGTCTCGCCGCCATTCATGATCGGCAAGAAGCCCTGCTTGGCGTGAACCATGAAATACCCTACCGCCGCCATTCCGGAAGCGATGAACGCCGCCGACCGCGTGAACAGTCCGATCATGATCAGGGCTCCGCCGATCAGCTCGATCGAGCCAGCACCGTAGACAACCCATTCCGGTGCACCCGATGGCTTCGGAAAATCGAAGAGCTTGCTGGTCCCGTGCCAGATGAACAGGAAGCCGGAAACGATGCGCATCAGCGCATAGGTTTGCCCGCCGAATCTCTGCATGAATGCTGCCACCGTCATTTCTCCTTTGTTCTCAGTCCCAGTTGCGGGCGCGCTTCGCGAAATCCTTGTCGTACACCCGCACGACGCAGAATTTCTGTCCGGTCGGCGCCTGCATCACCCACCAGCTGTGGATTTTCTCGAGGCGCCTGGCACCCAGCTTCTCCAGGCGCCGGACTTCCGCCTCGACGTCATCCGTCTCGATGTCGAGGTGCACGCGACTCTCGTGACCGACCTGTTGCACCTCGATGTCCAGGTAAGCTTCCGGATCCATCAGCTTGACGTACTTCCTGCCCTCTTCGCCCGGCAATTCGCGCGTGTCCATGCCAAGCGCCGCGGACCAGAATGCCGCGGCCGACTTCAGGTCGTCCGTCTTGCAGTCGATGATGAATCCAGCCAGCTTGCTCTTGTGCATATGGACTCCTGATTAACTCCCCGAGCGGTCGATTGGCAACTCCATGTAAACGTCGGCCCGCGCGTACTCCGGGGGACCCGGATCTGCAGCGTGACAGAATCCCAGGCGCTCATAGAGCCGGATCGCGCGTTCCGGGTCGCCCAGCACTTTGCGGTCGGCCTCTTCGACCTCAAACAACCGTTCAATCCAGGCAAGATTCAGCCGCTGGAATGCGGGCGCGAGCTTACGCCGGAAGGGAACGATCAGGATGTCCGTCATTCTGCCGGCTCAAACCGCCATTCGTGACTCAGGAGACCCAGGACCACGGAGTCCTGCAGCTCGCCATTGACCTTCCAACGCTCGCGCAACAGCCCTTCGCGGCGGAAACCGAGCCGTTCAAGTGCATGCAGCGAACCTGCGTTGCGCGGGTCGACGTCGGCCTCGAGCCTCCGCATTGCGAGCGTGCCGAAGGCGAAGTCGACCAGCGCCGTCAGCGCCTCATTCATGTGGCCACGACCCCAGTACTCGTGACCGAGCGCAAAACCAACTTCACCGCGGCCCTGCGACTCGTTGATGGCGAACAAAGTGCTAGTGCCGATGATCCGGTCGTCCTCGAGGCGAACCACCCCCCACTGGAAAAAGCGTTGGGCGCGGAAGCCCTCATGGATGTCAGCGACCAGTTTTTTCGCCTGCGCAATGTCCGACATCGGCAGAGTCGACCAGTAGCGCATGACCGTCGGATTGGAGAAAATCCCGTAGAGCGCGCCGACGTCGGCCTCCGTCAGCCAGCGCAGCGCCACACGTGGCGCCGCAAGTGTCGGTAGCCGGTCCCCGTCGATCATGCCGCTAGCTGCCTCTGGTAAACGTCGAGGTCCCTGACGGAAAAGCAGCAGAATATCGTTTCGCGCAGCGTCGTGACCTGCGCGGCGAATTCCCGCACCGCCTGGATTGCGATCCGCGCCGCGGGCTCCATGGGATAGCCGTAAATGCCGGTGCTGATGGACGGGAAGGCAATCGACGCCAGGCCGTACTGCTCCGCCAGTTGCAGCGCGAGCTCGTAGCAGGAGAGCAGCAGCAGAGGCTCGCCGCTCTCCCCGCCCTGCCAAACCGGGCCCACGGTGTGGATCACATGGCGCGCCGGCAATCGGTACCCGGCGGTGATTTTCGCGTCACCAGTTGCGCAGCCGCCGAGCATGCGGCATTCGGCCAGCAGTTCCGGGCCGGCGGCGCGATGGATGGCTCCGTCCACGCCCCCGCCGCCCAGCAACGAGGTGTTGGCCGCATTGACGATCGCATCGACCACGAGCGTCGTGATGTCCGCACGTTTCGCGTAAATCTGCATGGGCTCATTCTATCCGTCAAATCGCGCTAGAATCCGGCCATGCGCTTCACGAAGATGCATGGACTCGGCAACGATTTCATCATCTTTGACGCCCCTGCGGGGGGCCCACCTGACGCCGAAACCTTCCGCCGGCTCGCCGATCGCTACACCGGCATCGGCTTCGACCAGGCATTGATGCTCGAGCCGCCGCGCCGCACCGGCACCGCCGTTTACTACCGCATATTCAATGCCGACGGCCGCGAGGTCGAACAATGCGGCAATGGTGCGCGCTGCATCGCCCGGTTCCTGCATGAGCGAAACGGTGCCTATTCACCGGAACTCGTGCTGGACAGCCCCGGTGGGCTCGTGCAGGCGAAGATCCAGGGCCCGCAGGTTTCCGTAACCATGGGCATACCGGATTTCAACCCGGCGGCGCTGCCGTTCGAGGCCAGTGGCGAGGCATATGTCTACCCGCTGGCAGTCGGCGCGAGCGAAGTTGAGATCGGCGCCGTCTCGGTCGGCAACCCGCACGCCGTGATCCGCGTACCCTCGGTTGCCGACGCTCCCGTCGGCCGGCTTGGCCCCGCAATCGAGAATCACGCGCGTTTCCCAAAGCGCACCAATGTCGGTTTCATGGAAGTGGTCGATCGCGGCCATATCCGCCTCAGGGTGCATGAGCGCGGTACCGGCGAGACGCGCGCCTGCGGCACTGGCGCCTGTGCCGCAGTCGCGGTCGGCCGACGCCACGGCCTGCTCGATGAAAATGTTCAAGTCGACCTCCCCGGCGGGCGGCTCGACATACAATGGAAGGGACCAGGGGAACCGATCTGGATGACCGGACCGGCCGAGACGGCGTTCGAGGGGGAAGTGCCAACATGACGACACGTCCGATGCGCGGCGTCGAGATCGCCGAAGTCGACGAAGCGGCCGTCGCTTCCTATCTGTCCGCGACCCCCGAATTCTTCGATCGGCACGCACAGCTTCTTTCGAAGATCCGCCTGCCCGACTCGCGCGGCGGCGCTACCACGGTCTCGCTGCTGGAGCGCCAGGTGGAAGTGCTGCGCGAGCGCAACCGGCAGCTCGAGCGCAAGCTCAAGGAATTCGTCGACGTCGCGCGCGAGAACGACACGCTCAACACGCGAGTGCTCACGATGGCGCGCCGGCTGATCGCCGCGGGCGATCGCGCGGCTGTCATCGAGACCGTTGAGGCGTCGCTGCGCGAGGATTTCGACGCGGGCGAGTCGGTGCTTGTGCTGACCCACACCACCGTGCCCGCTGGTCTCTCGGAGTGCCGGTTCCTGCGGGTCGTGGCAGCCGACGCACCGGACCTGCGTTCCTTCGAAACGCTCTTCAGCTCCGGCAAGCCGCGTTGCGGGCAATTGCGCGATTCGCAGCGCGATTTCCTGTTCGGCGCCGGGTCCGTCGCGATCGGTTCGGTTGCACTCGTTCCACTCGGCCCCAAGGGCAGGCACGGCCTGCTGGCCTGTGGCTCGCATGATGCGCACCGCTTCAATCCGACGATGAGCACGGATTTTCTGCAGCGCATCGGCGAACTGATCGCGGCCGCGCTCGCTGAGGACTGATGCAGGCCGCCGCGGGCGCCTGGATCGATCGCTACCTGGCCCATCTGCGGACCGAGCGCAGGCTGTCACCGCATACCGAATCCAGCTATCGCCGGGACCTCGGCGCACTCACGGCCTTTTGCGATGTTGAGCGCCTCGGGACCTGGACCAAACTGGACAGCTTCCACATTCGCACGTTTGCGGCCCGCGAGCATCGCGACGGCCTCGGGCCACGCAGCGTCCAGCGCCGGCTGTCCGCGTTACGCGGGTTTTTCAACTACCTGATCCGCGAAAAAGTGATCGAGGCCAATCCGGCGGCTGACATCCGCGCGCCGAAGGCGGCAAGACGCCTGCCGAAGACGCTGGACGTCGACCAGGTTGCCAGCCTGCTGGAACGCAAGACCACCGATCCCCTGTCGCGGCGCGATCTCGCAATGTTGGAACTGCTGTATTCCTCGGGCTTGCGGCTCGCAGAACTCGCCGGTCTCGATGTCGCGGACCTGGATCTCGCCGACCGCACGGTGCGCGTGCTCGGCAAGGGCTCGAAGACGCGGATCCTGCCGGTCGGCCGCCAGGCCATCGTGAAATTGCGTACCTGGCTCTCCGAGCGTGCTGCTATCGCGAAGCCGGGTGTCACGGCACTGTTTGTCGGCCAGAGTGGGCGGCGCCTCGGGGGGCGCGCGATCCAGCAACGCATTCGCCGCTGGGCGGCCGGCAGCGAACTCGGCATACCGGTGCATCCGCACTTGCTGCGCCATTCGTTCGCGACGCACCTGCTGGAATCCAGCCGCGACCTGCGCGGTGTGCAGGAATTGCTGGGCCACGCCGATATCAGCACGACACAGGTCTACACGCACCTCGACTTTGCGCACCTCGCCCGCGTCTATGACGAGGCCCACCCGCGCGCCCGGCGACGCAAGTAGCGGGCATGGAGGCGCCAAGCGAAATCAAGGTCAGACGCAAGTCGCGCGTCGTTGAAGTCGCCTGGCCGGACGGCACGCGCTATTCGCTTCCATTCGAATACCTTCGCGTTTATTCACCCTCCGCCGAAGTACGCGGGCACGGCGGCGGCGAGGGCAAGCTGGAGCTTGCGAAGGAATCGGTGCAGGTGACGCAGGTCGAGCCGGTCGGCGTCTATGCCGTGCGGCTGCATTTCGACGACGGGCACAATACGGGGCTCTACAGCTGGGATTACCTGCGCGAACTCGGCGTCAAATACGACCGCAAGTGGACCCGCTACCTGGAGCGCTGCGAAAAGCTCGGCTATGAGCGCAAGCTGCCAGTCTGAGGCTGTAGAATCGAGTAGTGGCCAGGCACGACAACGCAATGAAATCAGGGACTTCCGGTCAGTCGCGCGACGGATCCGTCGACTTCGGATACGAGCGGGTCGCAGCAAACGAAAAGGCCGGGCGCGTGCGCAGCGTGTTCGACTCGGTCGCCAGCAAGTACGACTTGATGAACGACCTGATGTCCGCTGGCATGCACCGGCTCTGGAAGCGGTTCGCGCTGTCGCAGACCGGCCTGCGACCCGGCCAGCGTGCGCTTGACGTTGCCTCCGGTACCGGCGATCTCGGCGCCGGCATTGCGCGCCAGGTCGGACCGTCGGGTCTTGCGGTGCTCTCCGACATCAACCGGGAAATGCTGTCGCGCGGCCGTGACCGGCTGCTCGATAAAGGCTTCGCCTGCAATGTCGCCTTCGTCATCGCGAATGCCGAATGCCTGCCATTCCCCGACCGCACATTTGACTGCGTGACGATCGGGTTCGGATTGCGCAACGTGACCGACAAGGCCGCGGCCCTTTCTTCGATGCGCCGTGTGCTGCGCCCGGGCGGGCGCCTGCTGGTGCTCGAATTTTCGCAGCCGCAGGTCGCGGGCCTCAAGCCTCTCTACGATGCCTACTCCTTCGGGCTGCTGCCGGCACTGGGACGCGTCGTTGCCGGCGACGAGGCCAGCTATCGCTATCTCGCAGAATCCATCCGCATGCACCCGGATCAGCCGGCGCTTGCGGCAATGATGCGCGAAGCGGGTTTCGAGGACTGCCGCTGGCACAACCTGGCCGGCGGCATCGTCGCGCTGCATCGCGGCTGTGTTTACTGAGAACTCATGACGCCAGAACCACTGCTGCGCCCGCTGGAGTCGCTGCTGAACCGCAATATTTCAGGCTCCTCGCGTGCACGCGCTCTGCTGGCGCAGGTCGCTGGCAAGTCGCTGGAAATCAGGGTCGCCGCGACGCCATTTCGCGTTCGCATCGAGGCGGCGGAGGATCGAATTGCAATCGGCAGCGGCAGCGACGCTGCAGCCGATGCGACCATCGAGGGCACGCCGCTGTCACTTGCGAGGCTCGCCGCTCCGGACACCACCCAGGCATTTCGCAGCGGCGGCCTTCAGATCACCGGCGATGCCGAGATCGCGCAGGGATTCCAGAAACTCTTTGCTGCCGCGCAGCCGGACTTCGAGGAAGAGCTTTCGCGCGTCACCGGCGACGCCTTTGCACACCATCTCGCAAGTCTGGCGCATAGCGCGCTGCGATTCGGACTCAAGGCGCGCGACACATTCGCACAAAACGTCGCCGAATACCTGACCGAGGAAGGGCGTGACGTTCCGGCGCGATTCGAGGTCGACGAGTTTCTGGCCGATGTGGATGCTGTTCGCGAGGCGACCGACCGGCTCGAAGCACGGCTCGAGCAGCTCGAGCGTCCGGGGAGCCGGCATTGATCTCGATGCGCGTCGCCGGCCGGCTGCTGACCATCCATCGCGTGCTGGTGCGCTATGGACTGGATGATTTCGTTCGCGCGACGCACCTGTACCGGCCGCTGAGATTCGTATTCTATTTCTCGCCGTGGGCCTGGTTCAGGCGCCGCCGTGGCTCGCGGGCGGAACGCCTGCGGCAGGCACTGGAGGATCTGGGCCCCATATTCGTCAAGTTCGGCCAGCTGCTGTCAACGCGGCGCGACCTGTTGCCGGTGGACATCGCCGACGAACTCGCAAAGCTCCAGGACCGCGTCCCGCCTTTCCCCGGCGACGTCGCCAAAGCGCGCATCGAGGAAGAACTCGGGAGCCCCGTTACCAGGCTGTTCGGCAGTTTCGACGAGACGCCGCTGGCGGCTGCTTCCATTGCGCAGGTCCATGCGGCGACATTGATCGACGGCCGCGCAGTCGTGGTCAAGGTGCTGCGACCGGGCATGCGCGAGATCATCGGCCGCGACATCGAGGTGCTGCACGCACTTGCGGCACTCGCGGAGCGTTACTGGGCCGACTCGCGGCGCTTCCGGCCGACCGAGGTTGTCGCCGGGTACGAAAAGACCGTGCTCGACGAACTCGACTTGATGCGTGAGGCAGCCAACGCCTCGCAGCTGAGGCGAAACTTCGCAGGCTCCACGATGCTGCACGTGCCGGAGGTTCACTGGGACTTGTGCCGGCGCGAGGTCATGGTCATGGAGCGCATTCACGGCGTTCAGATTTCGGATGTCGCGCGGCTGCATGCACTCGGAACCGATATCCAGAAGCTTGCCGAGAACGGCGTGACGATCTTCTTTACGCAGGTGTTCCGGCACAACTTTTTCCACGCCGACATGCACCCGGGTAATATTTTCGTTGACGTCAGCGATCCGGCAAACCCGAAATACGTTGCAGTGGACTTCGGCATCGTCGGCACGCTGGACCCGCGCGATCAGTTGTACCTGGCGGGAAATTTCCTGGCTTTCTTCGAGCGCGACTACCGCAGGGTCGCGGTGCTGCATGTCGAGAGCGGCTGGGTACCGGCCGGTACGCGCGTGGACGAACTCGAGAGCGCCGTGCGCACCATCTGCGAGCCGATCTTCAACAAGCCGCTGAAGGACATTTCCTTCGGCCTCGTGCTGCTGCGCCTGTTCGAAATCGCCCGGCGGTTCCAGATGCAAATCCAGCCGCAGCTGATCCTGCTGCAGAAGACGCTGCTGAACATCGAGGGCGTCGGTCGCGATCTGTATCCCGATCTCGATCTCTGGAAGACCGCCCAGCCGTTCCTGCGTGAATGGGTGCGCGAGCGCACCGGGCCGCGCGCCGTCTTCGAGCACATCCGCAGCAACTGGCCGGATGTCGCCGAGGTGCTGAAGCTCCTGCCGGTCATCGCGCGGCGTGCGATCCGCAAGGCCTACGACGACGAACTGGTGGTCCGCACTGAGACTGCCTCGCTCGAACCGCTGCAGGGCGAACTGCGCGAAAGCCGCAGCCGCACCGATGTCATCATCGCGGCGGCCGCCTCGCTGCTGGGCGGCGTCATCTGGCTTTCGTTCGGAACCCCGCCTGCCTGGGTCGGCTGGCTGCTTGCTGCCGGTGGCGCGCTGCTGCTGGCACGCCGACTTGGTGCCGGGTCGCAGGTTCGCAGGTCTTGATTACGACCTGCGAACCTGCGACCCGGCACCAAGTAGCTGGTAAACGCCTCATCGCAGCCCGCTAACCGACCGGCGCAAGCCTTGGTTGCGCCCGGCTGCCGCGACCTATAGTTGGGCGACAGAACCAGGCGCGCTGACTTCCCGCTACTCGGATGACTTCGCAGGCATGGGCATGGTCTCAACATTCGCGATTCGCAGGCCGCTAGTGAGCGCATTGTTTGCTGCCGTATTCAGTCTCGGGCTACCGCACACACTGCTCGCTGTTGATGGCTTCCCTCGATTTGGCCTTGCCTACCAGGTGACCCACTCAGCGACGATCGATCCCTCTCTTTCGCCGAATGGCAAGCGAATGGTTTACATCACCTTCGTAGCTGGCAGGGAGCAACTGTTCACCGCCGATATCAGCGGATCTAACATGGTCCAGATTACCCATGACGACTACGACCATGAGGATCCCGCTTGGTCGCCTGATGGCAGCAAGATCGCTTTTGTATCACTTAAGAATGGCGGTGAGGTCATTTCGATGATGAACCCGGACGGCTCAGACGTCGAAGCATTGACGTTCCCCAACGTCCGGGCAATCCACCCGAACTGGGGGCCGGACAGTCGTACCCTGGCCTACTGCACAGACGACGATCTAAAACCCCCCGCCAAAAACGCCTCAGACATTGACGTCATTGACACATCCACGCGCAAAATCACGCATCTGGTGTCCGGCGGAGTCAATACCTATCCGTCCTTGTCTCCCGATGGAAAGCAGATCGCCTTTCGGCGCATCCTGGGGGAGATGAATTCCGAAGTGTTCGTCGCCAGCGCCGACGGCTCAGGGCAAGTCAATCTGACCTCGAATCCCGCTTTTGACGGCTGGCCGAGCTGGTCGCCAGACGGAGCACAGATTGCTTTCGCATCAAATCGCCGAGCTAACTATGAAATCTACGTCATGAAGCCCGACGGTACCGACGTGCGCCTTGTTGCCAATACGGAGGGGCGGGCCACGGCGCCCGCCTGGTCAAGAGACGGCGTCTCGATCTTTTTCCCGATTTGCAGGAAGGTTGGTCTCGGCAGCGACTGCGAGATTTTCGCTGCGCCAGTACCACCATTTTCTGCGCTTGCTCCATAGTGGCATACTTTCATCGCAGCCTTCGCTTCCTTAGACACCTGATTTACAGATTTCCACGTCCCCGGGAGACTTCCATGCACCGCTACCTTGTCGCCGTCGCCCTGATGATCCTGGTATCAGCCCCACTGCAGGCGGCCGACGTACCGGCCAACATCACGGCAGCGGTCGCCGCCGCGGAACGCAGCGACAAGGATCGCGAGCGGGATGTCCGCGATCATCCAGCCGAACTGATGAACTTCGCCGGCATCAAGCCGGGCATGAAGATCGCCGACGTGTTCGGCGGTGGCGGCTACTGGACCGAACTGATGGCGCGGGCCGTCGGTCCGGAAGGCCATGTCCAGCTCGTGAATAACTCGCCCTACTTCGCTTTCGCAGGCAAGGACCTCACGGCGCGATTCGAAGGCAATCGCCTGCCAAACGCCGACCAGATCACCGTCGAGACCTGCAACCTGAAGCTCGGCAGCGAGACCTACGACATGATCGTGATCTTCATGTCCTATCACGACCTGTACTACGTGGATGAGAAGGATGGCTGGCCAGCCATCAATGCCTCCGGTTTTCTCGACCAACTGCACGCCGCACTGAAACCGGGTGGCCACCTGTTGGTCGTGGACCACGCGGCCGCCGCGGGAACCGGCAATTCCTCTGCCCAGAACCTGCATCGCATCGAGGAAGTATTCGCAAAGAAGGACATCTCGGGCCACGGCTTCGAACTCGAGAAGACCTGGGACGGATACCGGAATCCCGGTGACGACCTGACGAAGCTCGTCTTCGATCCTGCCGTGCGCGGCAAGACGGATCGCTTCACGCACCTGTACCTCAAGCGCTGAGGTCGGCGCGGCTCGATCCGGAAACTTTCAGCTGCTGCGCAGACCGCGCAGGAAGGCCGCCGGATCGTCGCCGCGCTCGAGCGCTTCGACCAGCGCCGAGCCCACGATCACGCCGTCTGCGTGACCAGCCAGACGCGCGACCTGGGCCGCGTGGCGGATTCCGAAACCTGCGCAGACAGGCACCGCTGCCGCCGCGCGCACGCGATCGAGGTAGTCGAGCACCGCGTCCGGCACCGCCACATCGCGGCCGGTGGTGCCGGTCATCGTGACGGCATAGACGAACCCCTGCGATTCGCGCGCGAGCATCGCAAGCCGCGCCGCCGGTGTCACGGGCGTCACCATCTGAACGAGCGCGATGCCCTCCCCGGCCAACGCCGCGCGGAGATCCGCGCATTCCTCGAATGGCAGGTCCGGCACGATGAGCCCCGAAATCCCGGCTGCGCGCGCATCCGCGGGCAGGCGCCCGATGCCATACGCGAGCAGCGGATTGAGGTAGCTCATCAGCAACAGCGGCGCACGTGGGTGTATTGCAAGCGCCCCAAGCTCCGCAATGATCCAGGCGAGCGTCACGCCATCGGCGAGCGCCGCGCGGCTCGAGCGTTGTATCGTCATGCCGTCCGCCATCGGATCCGAGAACGGCACGCCGATCTCGATCACGTTCGCGGCTTCGCCGACCCGCAGGAGATCCGCAGAGAATCGAGCGCGGCTGGGGAAACCCGCCGTCATGAATGCGATGAGCGCCGGGCTGCCGCGCAGGGATTCACTGCGGATCGCTTCGGTGATCGCGTCCCGCGGCAGCATCAACCGCGACCCGCAAGCAGCGTCGCCTGCAGCGTCGACATGTCCTTGTCGCCGCGCCCGGACAGCCCGATCAGGATCCGGCTGCCCGGATATTCTTTGGCATGGCGGAGCGCACCTGCCAATGCGTGAGCGCTTTCCAGTGCCGGCAGGATACCTTCGAGGCGACTGCACAAATCGACCGCCGCCAGCGCTTCGTCGTCGCTCGCGATCTCGTAGCGTACGCGGCCGATCGCCTGCAGCAATGCGTGCTCCGGTCCGACACCGGAATAGTCGAGGCCGGCCGAAACGGAGTGCGTCTCCTGGATCTGGCCATGCACATCCTGCAGCAGCATCGTGAAACTTCCATGCAGCACGCCAGGCCGCCCGAATGCGAGCGTGGCCGCATTGTCGCCGAGCCCTGACCCACGGCCGCCGGCCTCGATGCCGAGCAATGTAACTCCACCGTCATTCAGGAATGGATGGAACAGGCCGATCGCGTTCGAGCCACCGCCAACGCATGCAATCGCGATATCCGGCAGCCCGCCTGCCGCAGACAGCATCTGCGCGCGCGCCTCGCGACCGATCACCGACTGCAACTCGCGCACCAGGTACGGATAGGGATGCGGCCCTACCGCGGAGCCGAGCAGATAGTAGGTGCCCATCGGATCCGCGACCCAGTCGCGCAAGGTTTCGTCGATCGCGGCGCGCAATGTCTGGTCGCCGCTCGTGACCGGAATGACTTCTGCACCGAGCAGTTTCATCCGGCCGACATTCGGTGCCTGGCGCTCCATGTCCACCGCGCCCATGTAGACGACGCAGGGCAGGCCGAGCCGCGCGCAGGCCGCGGCGCTCGCGACGCCATGCTGGCCGGCGCCGGTTTCGGCGACGACGCGCTTTGCGCCGAGGCGCTTTGCGAGCAGCACCTGGCCGATGGCGTTATTGATCTTGTGCGCGCCGGTGTGCGCCAGGTCCTCGCGCTTCAGCCAGACCTCGGCGCCGCACTCCCGCGACAGGCCGTCCGCCCGCGTGAGCGCCGTCGGCCGGCCGGCCCAGCCATGCAGTTCGCGCGCAAAATCGCGCTGGAAGTCGTCGTCGTGCAAATAGCGCTCGACGCCTTCCTGCAAGCGGTCGAGCGCCGGCACCAGCGTCTCCGGCACGTAACGGCCGCCGAAAGGACCAAAGCGGCCGCGCGCATCGGGCAGCCGTCCTGCCAACTCTTCCACGAGCAGGCGCCCGGCTTCATCGGCCGCAAGCAGTGCAGTCATGCTGTCAATCTCCGCTCCGCGGCCCTCGCCGCTTCCATGAACCCACGAATCAGCGCCGGATCCTTGACACCCGGTTCGCGCTCCACGCCGCTCGACACATCGACCCCGTAGGGCCGCACTGTCGCGATCGCGGCACCGACATTTGCAGCAAAGAGTCCACCGCCCAGAATCAGGCCGCAACGCCGCGCGAGACTCGCCGCCGCAATCCAGTCCGCCTGGATTCCCACGCCGCTCGCAGCCGCCTCGAACAGAAGGCGCGGCGGAGGCGTATCCAATGCCGAACTGCCAGAGCGCCACACCGGCCAGCGCGCAATTGTCGCCGGCAGCAGCAGCGCCTCGAAGTCCGCGGCATCCGATTGCCACACGTCGGGCTCGAATTCCGCAAGTACGCGATCGACGAGCGCCTGCGACGGGTGCAACGTCACCGCGACACGCAAGACACTTGCCGGCAGCAAGCTTGCGAGCGCCGCAGCACGCAACGGCTCGATGCTGCGCGGCGACGGCCCATGAAACACGAATCCGATCGCGTCGGCACCAGTTGCGACGGCCGCGTTGATCGCCTCATCCGTTGTCACGCCGCAGATCTTGACCAGCAGGCTCATGCCGCCGCCCTGCCTGCCGCGAGCATCGTCCGGATCACGCCGGCCGGGTCCGGCGCTGTCATCAGCGCGCTGCCGACCAGTGCCAACTCATAGCCATCGCGCGCGACTTCCGCGCAGTCATCTGGCGTCCCGATTCCGCTCTCGGCAACTCGCAGAACACCGGGTGGCAGCAACGACGCCATCCCGCGAAATCGTCCCGGCACGACCTCCAGCGTCTGCAGATCGCGGCAGTTGACGCCAAAGAGGACCGCGGGCGCGCCGCGGCCGAGGTGGCCGTGGGTGTCCCCGAGCAGAGCATAAAGTTCCGGCGCAGCGAGGGGACACCCCGGCCGGATCCCGGCCGTGGCGCGCCGGATGTCTTCAGAGTCGAATGCCTCGAGCAGAACGAACAGTTTGAGTTCTCGAGCGCAGTCAAGCATTTCGGCAAGAGAAGTCTCGGACAACATTCGGATGATCAGCAGCACGCCGCTCGCACCCGCGGAGCGAGCTTCGTAGAGTTGATATGGATCGACGATGAAGTCTTTTCGCATTGCTGGCACACCAAATGGCGCCAGCGTTGCCGCGGCGGCCGACAGATGCTCGAGGCTGCCATGAAACTGCGAGGGTTCAGTCAGCACCGAGACTGCGGCAGCGCCGCCATGAGCGTACGCGGTCACTCGACCGACCAGATCGTCGTCGCCGAGGCGGCCGAGTGCCGGGGAGCGGCGCTTGAATTCTGCGATCAGATTGAAGCGATCGCGGAGTTGCAGCGGTGGCCCCAGCGGCGTTGCGAGTGCTCGCGTGCGCAGCGCCGTGAGTGGCTCGCGGGTGCGCGCTTCTTCGAGGCGCACGCGGCTCGCCGCTGCCATGCGATCGAGGAAGCCGCTCATCCGGCACGCTCCCTGCCGAAGGCGACGATGCCGTCGAGGAGCAATGCCGCGCGGCCGTCGTCAATCGCGACGGCCGCGAGCCTCGCGCCTGCGGCTGCATCCGGCGCGAGACCGGTAACCTCAGCCACGAGCGCGGCACCCATGACGAGCGCATCGCGGTGGGCGCCACGTTCCTCGCCGCGCAGCACCGCCGTGAGGCGCGCGGCATTGTGCGTGGCGTCACTGCCCTTGAGATCCAATTCGGCGCAGACCGCCAACCCGAAATCGGCGGCGGTCCTTTTGGCCTGCTTCACGGAGCCCGGTCGCACGTCGAAGATCGTGAATGGCGAAGCAGGTGTCGGCTCGTCCCAACCGCCGTCACCGTGCACGACGAACATGCGCTGGATTTCCATGCCCGAGAGTGTTTCGGCCATCAGTCTTGCGACCTCGAGACTCCAGGCACCGATCACCGCGTATGGCGCCTGTGCGGGATTCGCGAGCGGGCCCAGCAGGTTGAAGATCGTGCGTACTCCAAGCGCCGCGCGCACCGGCGCGATCGCCTTCATCGCCGGGTGGTAATGCGGGGCGAACAAGAAGGTAAATCCGGTCCGCTCGAGGCATTGCCCGGCGGCAGCCTCATCCAGCGGCAGCGGCAGGCCCAACGCCTCCAGCACATCCGCGCTGCCGGATCGCGAAGACACCGAGCGATTTCCATGCTTGACGATGCGCACACCCGCCGCAGAGGCCAGCAGCGCCGCACCGGTCGAAAGATTGAGGCTGTGGGAACCGTCGCCGCCGGTGCCTACGACATCCGCTATGAGCGCGCCCTCCGCAATCTGCGGCCGCCGCGCCAGTGAGCGCATCGCGCACGCGAAGCCGCGCACCTCATCCGCGGTCACGCCCTTGATCCGAAGCGCTGCGAGCAATGCCCCCGCCATCGCGGGCGCCATCTCCGGATCGGTCAGCGCAAGCATGAGTTCGTACGCCGTGTCCTCGGCCAGATTCTTGCGCTCGAGCAGCGCCTCAAGTGCCTCCTTGCCGGGGCGATTCATTCTCGGCTTCCGGCTTGCAGGAACCGGGCCATCAATCGCGGGCCTTCGGGCGTCAGGATGCTCTCCGGGTGGAATTGCACGCCTTCGACCGGAAGCAAACGGTGCCGCACGCCCATGACCTCGCCTTCCGCCGTCCAGGCCGTCACCTCGAGCTCCGCGGGGATTTGGTCGCGCTCGGCGATCAGCGAGTGATAACGCCCGGCCTCGAATGGATTCGGCAGACCTTCGAACAGCCCGCGGCCATCGTGGAGCACGGGCGATGTCTTGCCGTGCATCAGCCGCGCGGCGCGCACGACGCGGCCGCCGAATACTTCGACGAGTGCCTGGTGGCCAAGGCAGACGCCGAAAACGGGCACGCGATCCGCAAATGTCTCGATCATGCGCATCGATATGCCCGCATCCGCGGGCGTGCCGGGACCTGGCGACACGCACAGATGCGTCGGCGCGATTGCGAGCGCCTCCTCCACCGTGATCTGGTCATTGCGGTGCACCAGGACATCGGCGCCCAGCACCAGAAATGCCTGCACCAGGTTGTAGGTGAAGGAATCGTAGTTGTCGATCAGCAGCAGCCGCGGTTTCACAGGCCGCCCTCCGCGAGTTCGAGTGCGCGCCGGAGCACGGCACTTTTTGCGATGACCTCATCGTGTTCGCGCCCGGGAACGCTGTCGGCGACGATGCCGGCACCAGCCTGGTAACTGTAGCGACCGTCTGCGAATACCAATGTGCGGATCGTGATGGCCTGGTCCATGTCCCCGCCCTTGCCGAAGTATCCGACCGTGCCGCCGTAGAGCCCACGGCCGACCGGTTCGAGTTGGTCGATGATCTGCATCGCGCGCACCTTCGGGGCACCGACCAGCGTACCGGCCGGGAACGCCGCCGCGAACAGGTCGAAGGCGTCGCGCCCCGGCGCGAGCTCCCCGGAGACGCCGCTCACGATGTGCATGACATGACTGTAGCGCTCGATCAGCCGGTAAGGATCGACGCGCACCGAGCCCGCACAGGCGACGCGTCCAAGGTCATTGCGCGCGAGATCCACGAGCATCACGTGCTCGGCGTTTTCTTTCGGGTCTGCGAGCAGGCGGGCCGCGTGCGCATCGTCCTCGGCTGCATCGGCGCCACGCGGCAGGGTGCCCGCGATGGGGCGCAACTGCGCGCGTCTGCCGTTCAGGCGCACCAGCGCTTCTGGCGAGGAACCGACGACGGTCACGCCACCGGCTTCACAGTAGTACATGTACGGCGAGGGATTAAGCAGCCTGAGTGCGCGATAGGCCTCGAATGGGTCGAGCTCGCACTCGCCGTCGAAGCGAACCGACAACACCAGCTGATAGACGTCACCCGCGACGATATGCGATTGCGTGCGCGCGACCGCGTTGATGAATTCGTCACGACCGAGGCTCGCAATGGCCGGGGCGTAATGGAAGCGGCGAGCCGCCTTCGGCAACGGACCGGAAAGTGCCGCAATGATCTCGCGCTTGAGCGATTGCCGCTCAGCCTCATCGCCGTCATGCAGGAGTGTCACGCCGCGCGTCAGGTGATCGAAGACGAGGAGCGATTTCGGCGCGACGTAACAGGCTTCCGGCACTGTCGGGCCATTATGGGCAGGACGCGGCAGCGACTCGAAATATCGCACGAGGTCGTACGACGAGAAACCTACGAGACCGCCGGCCAGCGGCAAGTCGTGATTGTCCGGCCGTGGCCGCGGTGCGCGCGCAAGCGCATCGCGCAATGCCGCGAGCAGGTCATCCCGGCCGGTGGGCCGCGGCAGCCGGCTGCCATTGACGGCGAGCCCCTGGCCGTCGAGCCTGACTTCGAGGCAGTCGCCGAAGCCGATGAACGAGTAGCGTGCGAGACGCACGCCGCCTTCGACGCTCTCCAGCAGGAAGCGCGGATGGAATGGCCGCAGTTTCAGGTAAGCCGAAACCGGCGTGTCGAGATCTGCGGCAATGTCGAATGGCAAGCTCATGGGCACGCAAAAAACCCACCCCCGGTGCATTCGGAGATGGGCCCTGGTTCAAATTTGATAACGAAAAAGTACTACGCGACCAGCGCCCACTCCCTGGAGTAGCGCCACCAGCCAAGATCGGCGGCCATCGGGTTTGCGTAAGTCACGAAGCCAGTATCGGCTGGCGCCGGCCCGGCGGTCAAGCGCGACGCAGGTCAAGCTGGGGGGCAAGTCAGCGGCAATTTCAGGAAACGGCGGCCATTTGCCTCCGGCTCCGGCAGCTGGCCGGCGCGGATATTAGCCTGCACGGACGGGTACAGGAGCTTTGGCACGGCGAGCCCGGCGTCGCGCTTGGTGCGCAATGCGACGAATTCCGCCTCCGTTACGCCATCCCGCAGGTGGATGTTGCCGGCACGCTCGGCGGCGATCGTCGTCTCGCAACGAGGCTCCCGTCCGCCGGGCCCATAGTCATGGCAGACGAAGACCCGGGTTTGCAGTGGCAACTCATAGAGTCGACGGATAGACGCATGGAGCACGGTGGCATCACCACCCGGAAAGTCGCAGCGCGCCGTGCCGCCATCTGGCATGAAAATCGTATCGCCGACGAATACTGCATCGCCGATCAAATAGCTCAGGCTGTCGCTCGTGTGTCCCGGGGTCGGTATCGCACAAAACGCGAGGGAGCCGATGCGGAATTCCTCGCCATCCGCGAGCAGCCGGTCGAACTGCCGACCGTCCACCGGAAATCCGGAACCCAGGTTCAGCAGGTCACGAAACACGCGCTGCACCTGGCAGATCCCTTCACCGATCGCGATGCGCCCGCCTACGCTCGCCTTGATGTGCGGCGCCGCGCTCAGGTGATCGGCGTGGGCGTGTGTCTCGAGAATCCACTCGACCACGAGATTCTCGCGCCGAACATGCGCGACGATCTCGTCCGCCGCGGTCGTCAAGCAGCACCCCGAGTGGATATCGAAGTCGAGCGCCGGATCGATGACTGCCGCAGCGCGCGATTCGCGATCGCTGACAACATAGCTCCACGTGGATGTGGGCTGGTGCAGGAATGGCCTGACATCCGGGGTCATGACCAAGCGAAAGTACCACGGTTCTCGGGCCGGCGGCGGAGGCTTGTGGCCGATGCGTATAATCCGCCAGAGACACTCCGGGCCCTACATGAAGCTCCACCAGCTCCGCTACCTCGCTGCGATCGTGCAGAACGGCCTCAATATCACGGCCGCCGCGAGGGCATTGCATACCTCGCAGCCGGGCGTCAGCAAGCAGATCAAACTGCTCGAAGACGAGCTCGGCTTCCAGGTCTTCGAACGCGAGGGACGGAATCTCACTCGCATCACACCGGCCGGCGAGAAGGTCGTCGAACGCACGATCCGCATCCTGGAGGAGACCGAGAATATCCGGCGCCTGTCGGCCGACTTCCAGGACGAGAAGCGCGGCGCGATGTCCATTGCGACCACCCACACGCAGGCGCGCTATGTGCTGCCGTCCATCATCAAGCGCTTCCGCGAGCAGTATCCGGAGGTCAAGCTGCACCTGCACCAGGGCACCTCCGAGCAGATCGCCGATCTCGCCGCCGCGGACCGCGTTGACTTTGCGATCGCGACCGGATCCCAGGAGCTGTTCGCCGGTCTTGCATTGATGCCCTGCTATCGCTGGCACCGCGACATCGTCGTGCCGCGCGGCCATCCGCTCGCGTCCGTCGGGCAACCGACGCTGCGCCAGGTCAGCGAGCATCCGGTCGTGACCTATGTGTTCAGCTTCGCAGGGCACTCGTCGCTTCCTGAACTGTTCGATCGCGCCGGCCTGCCGCTCAATGTGGCGTTGACCGCGCGGGATTCCGATGTCATCAAGACCTATGTGCGGCTCGGGCTTGGTGTTGGTATCGTCGCCTGCATGTCGCTCAACGAGGATGAGGACCCGGACCTGGTCGCAATCGACGGTTCGCACCTGTTTCCGGAGCACCTCACCTGGATCGGTGTGCGCCGCGGCCGCCTGCTGCGCGGCTACATGTACGATTTCATGAAGCTGTTCGCGCCGCACCTGACACACAAGCTGGTCGACCAGGCGTTGCGCGCGCCGGACGCCGCGGCGGTCGAGGCGGCATTCAAGGCCGTGCGGCTGCCGCGCTACTGATCGCGACGGAGAATCTGATTAGCGACTTCGAGAAACTGGGCGCGTTCTATATCGGTCGCGAGTACGACCCGAAGGCGGATGTGCTCGCCGCCGATCCATTGATGTACGACTCCCGCGACCTGACCACGCACGCGGTGTGCATCGGCATGACCGGCAGTGGCAAGACGGGGCTTTGCATCAGCCTGCTGGAGGAAGCCGCGCTCGACGGCATCCCCGCGCTCGTGATCGATCCCAAGGGCGACATTGCAAATTTGATGTTGACGTTTCCCGACCTGACACCGTCCGAGTTTCGGCCCTGGATCGATGCCGGCGAAGCGGCGCGCAAGGGTGTCTCATCGGACGAGCTGGCTGCGAAAACTGCCGAGACCTGGAAGAAGGGCCTTGCCGAATGGGGCCAGGACGGCGAACGCATCCGGCGCTTCCGTGATTCCGTGGATATTGCGATTTACACGCCCGGCAGCACGGCCGGCCTGCCGCTGTCGATACTGCGCTCCTTCGCGCCTTCTCCCGCTGGCAGCGATTCCACCGGAACCCGCGATCGAATTTCGGCTGCGGTGTCCGGGCTCCTCGGTCTCGTCGGCATCGCCGCGGACCCGTTGAAGAGCCGCGAGCACATCCTCCTGTCGGCCATCGTCGATGCGGCCTGGAGCAAGGGCAATGCGCTCGATCTCGCCGGCCTCATCGGCGCGATCCAGAAGCCTCCGTTCGATAAGGTCGGCGTATTCGACGTCGAGACCTTCTATCCCGCGAAAGACCGGCTCGAACTCGCGATGGCGATCAACAACCTGCTCGCCTCGCCTGGCTTCAGTGTATGGCTCGAGGGCGAGGCGCTCGACATCCAGCGCCTGCTGTTCACGGCGGAAGGCAAGCCACGCATCTCCATCGTCTCGATCGCGCACCTGACCGACGCCGAGCGCATGTTTGTCGTCACGTTGTTGTTGAACGAGCTGGTCGCCTGGATGCGCCGGCAATCCGGCACGTCGGCGCTGCGTGCCTTGTTCTACATGGACGAGATCTTCGGATATTTCCCGCCGACCGCGATGCCCTCGTCCAAGCTGCCGATGCTGACCCTGATGAAGCAGGCGCGCGCCTTCGGGCTCGGTGTCCTGCTCGCGACCCAGAATCCCGTGGATCTCGACTACAAGGGCCTGTCCAATGCCGGCACCTGGTTCATCGGACGACTGCAGACTGAAAGAGACCAGCAGCGCGTCATCGACGGTCTATCAAGTACCCTTGCAGGCGCGGAATTCGATCGTGCGATGCTCGAGAAGCTGATGGCCGGCATCAGCCCGCGCGTATTCCTGATGCGCAAGGCCAGCGAGGATCAGCCACTCCTGTTCCGCACGCGCTGGGCGCTCAGCTACCTGCGCGGGCCGCTGACGCTGCCGGAGATCACGCGGCTCATGGAAGAGCGCAAGACTGCTGCGCCCGCGGCAGATGCGCCCGTCACAGTGCGCGCACAAGTCCCGGCCGCGCGACCCGTGTTGCCGGCCGGTGTCCAGGAGGTCTTCCTGGCCGCCAAGCCCGGCGTGGGCGCACTCGTTTACCGGCCGCGGCTGGTCGCAACAGCCGAGCTGCACTACGTCGACAAGCCCGCGGGTGTCGACGGCTGGACCAAGGTTGCGCTGCTTGCGCCGCTTGGCGATGCCGATGGCACGTCGGTCTGGTCCGAGGCCGCACCGGTGACGAACCTCGATTCGGTCCTCGCCGCGGGACCCGTGGATGGCGCGGGATTCGGTGAGCTGCCGGCCGCCGCCCTGAATGCGAAGAGTCATGCCGAGTGGAGCCGCTCGCTCGCCGCGCACCTGTACCAGTGCGGCGCTGTCGAATTGCTGGCGTGCAGGACTCCGAAACTCACGTCGAATCCCGGTGAGAGCGAAGGCGATTTCCGCACGCGCCTTGCCCAGGCCCTGCGCGAGTACCGGGATCAGGAAGTCACGAAACTCCGCGACCGCCATGCCGCGAAGCTGAGATCGCTGGATGATCGCTTGCGTAGCGCCCAGAACCGGGTCGAACGCGAGAAATCACAGTACTCACAGCGCAAACTCGACACTGTGATTTCAATCGGTACTTCAGTGCTCGGCGCGATATTCGGCGGCAGAAGCGTCGCGACGACGCGCGCCGGATCGGCGGCACGCTCGGCAGGCCGCGTATTCGGCGAGCGTGGCGACGTCGCCCGCGCCGACGAAAGCCTGGAGGCGCTGACCGCCGAGCGCGACGGGCTGCTGCGCCAGATCGAACAGGAAGCCGGTGAACTCACGGGATCCCTCGATCCGGCCCGCATCGAGCTCACGCGCATCAGCATCGCGCCACGCAAGTCGGACATCGGTATCGGCCGCATCGCGATCGCATGGGAGCCCTGGCGCACAGCGGCTGATGGCTTCCCGCGTTCGGCTTCAACCCTGTAGCCGGAAGGAAAAAACGTGTCCCGACATTGGCTCGCACGGATTGCAATCCCGCTCGCGGCGGCCTGCCTGTTTGCCTGTGGGCGCGGCAACGAGCCTGCGACTGCCGATGCCGCGCCGCTTGGCCAATACCGCGCCGTGCTGTCGGTCGCGGGTGGCGACCTGCCCTTCGGGCTCGAACTCACGCGCGAGAATGGCGTGCTGGTCGCCTGGCTGATCAATGGACCCGAGCGCGTACGCGTACCCGATGTGCAGCTCGACGGCGATCGCCTGACGATGCAGATGCCGGGCTACCCGCATCGGCTCGAGGCGCGCTTCGTCGATGCGAGGTTCGAGGGGACGGTGGAGCTGTTGCGCCCGCGCGGCGTAATCAAGAGCCTGCGCGTCGTCGCAATGCCCGGCCAGGCCTGGCGCTTTTTCCCGAAGCCGGATGCTGAGCCGATGGATTTCTCTGGCCGCTGGGCCCTGACCTTCCGCGACCAAGACGGTACCGAAAGCACGGCCATCGCCGAATTGACGCAAGCTGGGCACGTGGTGACCGGCACCGTCTTGCGCGCCAGCGGCGATGACCGCTACATCGCCGGCGAAGCGCGCGGCGACACGCTGTTCCTGTCGCGCTTCGACGGGGGCAGTGCCTATCTTTATCTCGGCCGGCTGGCGTCGGACGGCACGCTATCCGGGGATTTCCACACGGGCGGGGGTTCGCACGAAACCTGGTCCGGGCGCCGCGACCCCAACGCTCGGCTCGAGAATTCCACGCAGATGACCGCACTCAAGCCCGGCTTCAGGAGCCTCGAATTCACATTCCCCGATCTGACCGGCGGCCCGATTTCATTTCCAGGCGCGCAATTCGCCGGAAAAGTCGTGCTGATCACGATTGGCGGCAGCTGGTGTCCGAACTGCCATGATGAGGCGGTGTTCCTGCGCGAACTGCTCGCGAGCCGCCGCGCCCAGGGCATCGAGGTGATCCAGCTGATGTTCGAGCACACGCCGGATTTCGCCAGTGCATCCGCTGCCGCGCGTTCATTCGCGGAGAAATACTCGATCGACTATCCGGTGCTGATCGCCGGAACGACGAGCGACAATGATGTGCTGAAGAAGCTACCGCAACTGCAAGCGTTCGGCGCCTATCCGACCTTGTTCATCTTCGATCGCAAGGGAAGCTTGCGCCGCACGCACGCCGGCTTCAGCGGCCCCGCGACCGGTGCCCACTATCAGGAACTGAACAGGGAACTGACGGCTTTCGTCGACCTGCTGCTTAAGGAGCCAGGCTAGCATGCCATCCTTCGACGTCGTCTCCGAGATCGACTCGCACGAGCTGGCGAACGCCGTGGACCAGGCCAATCGCGAGGTGTCCCAGCGTTTCGATTTCAAGGATACGGGCGCGAAATTCGAGCTTGGGGACCACCTGATCACGCTGCACGCGCAGGTCGATTTCCAGCTGAAACAGATGCTCGATGTCCTGAGGTTGAAGCTCACCAAGCGCGGCATTGACATCGTCTGCCTCGAGCCGGGCGAGCCGGAAATCGCGCTGAATGCGGCCAGCCAGCAACTCGTGCTGCGCCACGGCATCGACGCGGACAGCGGTCGCAAACTCCAGCGCCTGATCAAGGATTCGAAGCTCAAGCTGCAGGCCTCGATCCAGGGCGATCAGCTGCGCGTGACCGGCAAGCAGCGCGACGACCTGCAGGCCGGGATGGCCCTGATACGCAAGGCCGGCCTCGACAGGCCCCTGCAATTCAAGAATTTCCGCGACTGAACGCCCGATGCGCGCGGTGTTCCTGGATTTCGGCACGGTCAGCAATGGCGACCTCGATACCGCTCCGCTCGAGCGCGTGGTCCCCGGCCTCGTGATTCATCAGCAGACATCGACCGCGCAGGTTGCGGAGCGCGTTGCCGGCTTTACGGTCGTGTTCGCCAACAAGGCGATCATCGACCGCGCGACAATTTCGGCAAACCCGCAACTGAAGATGATCGCGCTGACGGCAACCGGTGTCGACAATCTGGATATTGGCGCTGCGCGCGAGTCAGGCATCGCGGTCTGCAATCTGCACGACTATTGCACCCAGTCCGTCGTCCAGCACGTATTCGCGATGCTGCTCGCCTTGACGCATCGCCTGCACGATTACGATTCATTGGTGCGCGCAGGCGGCTGGCAGCAGGCGGGACAGTTTTCGACCTTCCCCTTTGCGATCCGTGAACTGCGCGGCCGGGTGTTCGGCATCGTCGGGCATGGAACGCTCGGGCGCGCCGTCGGGCGCACGGCCGCGGCGTTCGGGATGCAGGTCGAGATTGCAAATCGCCCCGGTGGCCCGCGGCTCGATGGTCGCGTGGATCTTGACGAACTCCTGCCGCGGGCCGACGTCCTGTCGCTGCACTGTCCGCTGACCGATGCAACGCGTGGATTGATCGGCGCGGCCCGCCTCGCGCGCATGAAACCCGACGCGGTGTTGATCAATACGGCCCGTGGCCGGCTGGTGGACGCCGCGGCGCTTGCCGGGGCGCTCAAGGCAGGCCAACTCGGCGGCGCCGGCATCGACGTGCTGGAGCGCGAGCCGCCGCTACCCGGCCACCCGCTGCTGGATCCGTATATCCCCAATCTGATCCTGACGCCGCACATTGCCTGGGCCGCGCGCGAGGCACGGCAACGCTGCCTGGACGAACTGGCGCTGAATGTCGTCGATTTTCTGGCGGGCCGCCGGCGCAACCGGGTCTGCTAGCGCGCGGATCTCAGAACTCCAGCCGCACCCCCAGATTAAACACGCGGCCCGCGACCGGTGCCCACAAGTCGGTAATTCTCTGGCCGCCCGCACCGGGCACCGGACGCAGCAACGGATCGTAATGCGCCTGGCGAACATCGGTCAGGTTGATGGCATTCAGGAATACGGCCGTCTCGCCGAACCTGATCTCGGCCAGCGCGTTCAACTCCACGTAGGACGGACTCGACGTGCGGTATGGATTGTCCAGGAGGGTTTGCCGGCCGGTCCAGGAAATCTCGATTCCGATTCGACCCCGTTCCTCGTCCTCGAGCAGCGCCGCCAGCTCCGCCGTGTGACGTGGGATCCGGTCGGCCGCGTGTCGCGCGCCACCGGCTGCCGCTTCGGTGACGTCCAGGTACGTGTAACTGCCAATCATGTTCAGCTTGCCTGCGACATAGCGCAGGAAGGCCTCGCCACCGATCGCGCGCCGCGGCTGCTCGCCGTTTACGATCATGAGCCGGCCGGCTTCCGATGCGGGACGAACCTCAAGCGGGTGGCGAATCTCGGATCCAAAGATACTCACATTGGCTTCCCACCCATTCGCGGCCCACTGCGCGTCCAGCGAAGCGCTGGTAGCGCGTTCCGCCTGCAGGCCTGTCAGCGGATCGAGCACGCCGAGTCCTGTGGTCTCGATCTCATCGACGAACGGCGTCGGGGCAGCGAATCCGGTCCCGATCGACGCGCGAACCGTCCAGCGCTCCGCCGGCAGGAATAATGCGGAAAGCCGCGGGCTGAAGAATGTCCCGTAGTCGCTGTGCACATCGATGCGGCCACTCGCCGAAAGGATCATCCAGTCGGCGGGAGCAAATTCATCCTGCGCGAAGATGGAAGGCACGGTGTACGTGTAGCCGACACCCGGAACGTCGCTGACCTGCAATTGGTCCTGCCCGATTGCCGCTCCGAGCACCCATGAGTGCCCCTGCCCGCGCCCACTGAAGGTGGTCTCGCCGAACAGCGTGGTCTGTGTGTCCTGGACCTGCTGCAGACCGAACCCGCGGTCGTGATCCGCCACGGTCGCGGACACGCGCCCGCTGAATATGCGCCCGTCATCCAGCGGGATTTGTCCGACGGCCCCACCGTCGACGCGCGTCGTGTGCAAGGCCTCGATGAACACCGTGCCATCGGGAAGCGTGCGGCCCGGCATGGACCCGCCGGCGCGATCTTCATCGACCACGCCCGCGGTGATGAACAGTGAACGCCCGGACTCGTCATTGAAGAAGAGCCGCGGCCGAAATGTATATCGCCGGTAGTCCGCCAGGTCCGCCCAGGCGTCCCCGTCCAGGTCTTCGCGTTGCTGATCATGTGCGCCGCCCGTCAGCGTATATCCCCACGATGGCGTCAGTGATCCCGACGCAAACCCCACGGCGTCGGTTCCGCCGCGTGATGTGCGATTGATCAGCAATTCCGGTTCCCCGCCCGGCCGGTGCGAAACCAGATTCAGCACGCCCCCGAGCGCGGACCCGCCATAAAGCGCCGAAGCGACGCCCTTGATCACCTCGACTCTTTGCAGGTCGAGCGGCGGCGTCTGCAGCAAGCCAAATCCGGCCGGCTCCGCACCAATCAGCGGCAGGCCGTCGGAGAGCACCTGTGTCAGTCGCCCGGGAAGCCCGCGGATCTGCAGAGTCGCACCGCCAAGACCCGGCGCCGTGGATTCCATGCGCACTCCAGCCAGTTCATTCAGCAACGTGCTGAGATTCCCGGGCTGGATCGTGAGGTTCTCCTCGATCTCCTCTTCCGGTACCGCCTCCACCCGGACAGGCTGGTCGCCGACCACGGTTCCGGAACGGGTGGCGGTCACCACGACCACCTGGGATTCCAGCGATTCATCGTGAAGCCGGACGATGACCGGCCGATTGCCTGCTGCCAGAACATCGACCGCAACGGACTCGGTGACAAAGCCCAGCCGTTCAATCCGGATCGTGTGGCTGCCCGTTGCGAGCACCAGTTGCGCTTCGCCCCGCAAGTCGGTGATGGCCCGCGTCGCCTCCGCTTCAACGTTCGCGCCGCGAACAGGCGCCGTTTCGTGCAGCACACGCACGGTGATCTGGGCGGAATCGCCCTCCGTCGCCAATGCGATTGCGGGTAGCACGCTCACGCAGGCCAGCAGCCACAGCGCTGCGCTTCGGCGGAAACCGTGAATTCCGGTGGTCATCGCAAGGATTGCAGCTGCACCGGAATTGCTGACCTGCCCCGCTCGGGCGAGTTCCGCAAGTCCTTCAAATACCAGAGTTTTCATAAGCTGATCGCCCATTATTAGGCATGTGTATATCCGTTGACACTGTGTCAACGCGCGCCTAGACTGCTCCCATGTCCTACGTAGCCGAACGCCGCGAAGAGGAAAAGGAGCGTCGCCGGGCCGAGATCGTCGACGCGGCCGAGCAACTCTATGCCGAAGTCGGCTGGGACGCCGTCACGATGGACCGCGTCGCAAAAAGCGCCCGCCTGTCGCGCGCCCTGATCTATGTCTACTTCCAGGACAAGAACGACCTGCTGCTCGCGATTGCAGAGCGCGCGCTGGCCGAACTTCGTGAGCGCTTCATCGCCGCGGCCGCAGCGCATGTCGAGGGCCTCGACAAGGTCCAGGCCATCGGTCGCGCCTATGTGTTGTTCCAGCAGGAAATGCCGTACCGCTTCGATGCCTGCAGCCGCTTCCACGCGCACCAGGCCGCGGGCCAGCCGACCGACGATGCCTGCGCGGCGGCCGGCGACGCCGTGATCGCGGTCATCGTTCAGGCGTTGATGCAGGGGCAAGCCGATGGTTCGATCCGCCAGGACATCGGCAATCCCGCGCAGGTCTGCGTGATGTTGTGGGCGTTCACGCACGGCCTGATCCAGATCGGCACGAACAAGACCCAGGAAATCGCGCGCCACGGCGTCGAGGTCTCACAGCTGATGGAAGGTTCGTTCGCAATGTTGCGCTACATGCTGGCAGCAAAGCCGGCGGGCTGATTTTTTTGGGCCATGGATTGACAGATGTCCAGGGATTCGACGACTGCAAAAATCGGTTTCCCGGGCTTCGCGCTCGCGCTGCTGTTCGCGGCTTCGGTCGCAGCGACGCCGGCGGCTGAAGCTCCGGCGGTCGAGCGGGTAGCGGATGCTCTCGTCGCCGAAGCGCTCGAATCGAATCTCGGTCTCACCGCGGTCCAGGCAGGCGTGGATCAGCGCCTCGCCGCACTCGATGTGGCGCGCGCACGATTTTTGCCCACACTCGACTTGCTGCTACGTTATTCGCAGGCCGACGGCGGACGTGAGATCGAGTTTCCCGTCGGCGACCTGCTGAATCCGGTCTATGCCTCGTTGAATGCGCTGCTCGCAGCCAGCGGCCAGCCCGCGCCATTCACGCCGATCGCCAACCAGTCCTTCAGTTTCCTGCGCGAGCGCGAGCAGGATTCCGTGCTGCGGCTTTCGCAGCCACTCTACGACGCCAGAATCGCCGCCGCGCGACGCCAGGCTTCGTACGGTTATGACGCAGCGCGTTACGGCCTTGAAGCCTACCGCCTGCAACTCGAGCGTGACGTGCGCCAGGCCTACTACCGCTGGCTCGCGTCACGCGAAACGGTCGAAATCCTGGCCGCCACCCTCGAACTCGCGCGGGAAAACGAGCGCGTCAACGACAGCCTGCATCGCAATGGCAAAGTCACGCGCGATCTCGTGCTGCGCGCCGAGGCGGACCGGCTCCAGACCGACCAGCTGCTGACCCGCGCGCGTGCCACCGAGTCGCTGGCGCGCCGCTACGTCAACCTGCTGTGCAACGCCCCGCTCGCGCGCGAGCTCGAATCGGCCGCGGTGACCGATGCAGACCTGCCGCGGCTCGCCGCCCGCATTCCGCGGCCCACCGGCACCGCTGCCGCAGCCCTGCAGTTCGAAGACGCGGCAGTCGAGCGGCGCGCCGAGCTGCGCCAGCTCGAGGCCTCCGTCGCCGCGGCCGGCGAGTCCGAGCGAATCGCCAAAGCCGCCTTCAAGCCACAGCTCGCACTCGCCGTCGATACCGGTACCCAGGGCTCCGACTGGGACTACGGCGACCAGGATCCGTATGTGATGGCCTCCGTGATCGTGCGGTTCAACCTGCTCAACGGTGGTGCAGACCGTGCATCAGTGCGTGCGGCCCGGGCCAGAAGTGCTGAGCTGATGGCAGGCCGCGCGCTCGCCGAGCAGCAGATCCGCATCCAGGTTCATGAGGCACTCTCGGACCTCGAAGTCGCCGAGGCATCGCTTACGACCGCGAGCCGGCGCGCCGATGCGGCGGCAGCGGCATTTGCGATCATCGCGAAGAAGCGCGATCTCGGCCAGGTTTCGCCAGCCGAATATCTCGACGCACAACGCGCGCTGACCGCGGCGCGCCTGAACGGCAATGTCACGCGCTATGAGGCACTGGCCGCGCTCGCACAGGTGGAATACGCGATCGGCGGCGTGGAGCAGCAACCATGAACATCAGAATTCTGGCGTTGGTCGCCATGCTTGGCCTTGCCGCCTGCGGCAATGGAACGGATACGACGGCTGCCGTGGACGCCGCGCCCGTGCGCATCACCACGGTCGAGACGGCCTCCGCGGCGGAGACGATCCGCGCGATCGGCATGCTCACGCCGGCCGACGAAGTCCACCTTGCGTTCAAGACCGGCGGCATGATCCAGGCGATCCACGTCGAGCAGGGCGATCGCGTGCGGCGCGGCCAGCTGCTCGCGACATTGGCCGACGACGAGGTGGCTGCCGCCGTCGCTCAGGCACAGGCGATCGCCGACAAGGCCGCGCGCGACCTCGAACGGGGCAAGGCTTTGCTTGCCGATGAGGTCGCGACCCGTGAGCAGGTCGAGGATCTTGAGACCGCGCGCTCGGTCGCGGCCGCCGCTCTGCGCACGGCGCTCTTCAACGCGCGCCACGCGCGCATCGAGGCGCCTGGCGACGGCGTCGTGCAAAGACGCCTCGCGGAACCGGATGAGCTGGTCGCCGCCGGCCAGCCCGTGCTCGTGGTCGGCAATACGGGTGGCGGCTGGATCGTGCGCGCGGCGCTTTCGGACCGGGATGTGGTGCGGGTGCAGGCAGGCACTTCGGCCGAAGTGACGCTCGATGCCTTTCCCGGCCGGCATTTCGCCGCGACCGTCACCGAGATTGCCGCGGCGGCGGATCCGCAGACCGGCACCTACGAGTTGAAGCTCGCGGTCGATCCCCAGGGCGTGCGCTTCGTGCAGGGCCTGGTCGCCAAGGTCGTCATCGCGGACCAGGACGCCAAGGGCGTGCCGGTCGTGCCGGTGAGCGCGCTGCTGGAGGCGGATGGCCGCGCCGCCCTCGTGTTCGTGGTCGCAGAAGGCGGTCACGCGAAGCGTGTCCAGGTGCAGACGGGCCGCCTGCTCGGCGAGCGCATCGAGATCGTCACGGGTCTCTCACCCGGCGATCGCGTCGTCACGGAAGGCGCCGCCTGGCTCGACGACAACGATGCCGTGCGCGTGCTCGGCGGCGGCTGAGATCCGCACATGAGTCTCTGGTCGTTCTCGGTTCACCGCTGGCAATTTACGCTGGTCATGTTCGCGCTCCTGATAGCGACCGGGCTGTGGGCGCTCGGCGCCATCCCGCGCGCCGAGGATCCTTCGCTGAAGTTCCCGGGCTCGCTGGTCGCCGTGCATTATCCGGGCGCGGACCCGGAGGACGTCGAGCGCCTGGTCGTCGACCCGCTCGAGGATGCGCTGGCCGAGCTCGATGATGTCAAGAAGCTGACCAGCACAGCGCTCGACGGACTCGCGCTGATCGAGATCGAGTTTGTCTACGGCGTCGACCCGGACCGCAAGTACGACGAGGTCATCCGCGAGGTGAATGTCGTGCGGCCGTCGTTGCCGCCCGATGTACTTTCGATCGACGTGCGGCAATTCACACCCGGCACCGTCAATATCGTGCAGTTCGCGCTGGTCAGCACCGATGCCGACTGGCGCGAGCTCAGGAAACACGCCGAGAACCTCGAGGAACTCATCGAGACGGTTCCCGGCGTGCGCCGCGCCGCAACCTGGGCGTATCCGGCGCCGGAAGTCCGGGTCGCGATCGATCTCGAGCGCCTTGCCGGCGCGAATGTCACGCTGGGGCAGGTGATCGCGGCGGTCCAGGGCGAGAACGCGAGCATCCCGGGCGGCGCGGTTGATGTCGGCATGCGGCGCTACAACCTGAAAACTTCCGGCAGCTATGAGTCCCTCGCGGAGATCGGCGACACGGTCGTCAGCGCAAGGGCCGGCCGCGTCGTGCATATCCGCGACCTCGCCGAAGTGTCCTGGAGCGCCGAGGAAGAACGCTACATCGGGCGCTACAACGGCACGCGCGCGGTGTTCGTCACCGCCAGCATGAAGGACAACCAGAATGTCTTCGTGGTGCGCGACGCGATCTATGCGCGCCTGCCCCAGTTCCGGGCGGGACTGCCATCCCAGGTGCGCCTCGAGAACGGCTTTGACCAGTCGGCCAATGTGGATCGCCGCCTGTCGCGGCTCCAGGTCGACTTCACGATCGCGATCGGGCTCGTGATCCTGACGCTGCTGCCACTGGGACTTCGCGCCGCCGGCATCGTGATGATCTCGATCCCGCTGTCACTCGCGATCGGACTGGCGGCGTTGTACCTGACCGGCTTCTCCCTGAACCAGCTCTCGATCGCCGGCTTCGTCGTGGCGCTTGGCCTGCTGGTCGATGATTCGATCGTCGTGGTCGAAAACATCGCGCGCAATGTCCGTCAGGGCGTACCCAGGCTGCAGGCTGCGATCGCGGCGACCGACCAGATATGGCTCGCGGTACTGGGCTGCACAGCGACCCTGCTGCTCGCTTTCGTGCCGCTGCTGTTCCTGCCGGAGGGCGCCGGGGACTTCATCCGCTCGCTGCCGGCCGCCGTGCTGTTCACGATCCTGGCCTCGTTCTTCATCGCCCTGACTATCATTCCGTTCCTCGCGAGCCGCCTGCTGCGCGGTGAAGAACGCCGGCCGCCGCGTCAGCCCTGGCTCGCAGCGCCGCTCGCCAGGTTGCATGTGCTGCTCGACCGCGCCGACCATGTCGCTGACCGCGTGCTCGCAGCAGTGATGCGCGCCATCCACCGGATATACGGCCCGGCGCTCCGCTGGGGCCTGGCGCGGCCGCGCACGACCCTTGCCGCCGCCCTCAGCGTATTTGCGCTGTCGCTCCTGCTGGTGCCGTGGATCGGTTTCAGCCTGTTCCCCACGGCCGATATCCCGCAGTTTCGCGTGCGCATCGAGGCCGCGGACGGCGCAAGCCTCGCGGAAACCGACCGCGCCTTGCGCTTCGTCGAGCAGAAGCTCGCGGAGACCCCCGGGATCCGCTGGTGGTTCTCCAATCTCGGGCAGGAGAACCCGCGCATCTATTACAACGTGCTGTCGCGAAACTCCTCCGCAAATCTCGCCGAGGTGTTCGCGGAGGTCGAGAAATACGATCCGGTGGCCACCGACCGCATGCTCGACGGCCTGCGGGCGGAATTCGCCGGCTATCCGGCCGCGCGAATTTCCATACATCAGTTCGAGAATGGCCCGCCGATCCTGGCCCCGATCGAGATCCGCGTGTTCGGGCCCGACATGGAGACATTGCGCGCACTGGCGGCAGACGTCGAGAAACTGATCGAGGAGATTCCGGGCACGCGCGATGTCGTCAATCCGCTGCGCCTGTCGCGCACCGATATCGACCTGCACGTGGATTCGGAAAAAGCCGCGATGTTCGGCATCCCGGCAATCGAGGCAGACCGGACGGTCAGGCTCGCGATCGCCGGCCTTGCTGCAGGACAGTACCGCGAGCCGGACGGCGACGAGTACGACATCACGCTGCGTCTGCCGATCGGGGCGCGGCCGACACTCGACCTGCTGCAGTCGGTGCAGGTCTCATCGCTCACCGGCCGGCAGGTGCCGCTGGCCCAGATCATCGACCCGCAATTTCGCAGCGCGCCCAGCGTCATCAAGCGCTACAACCGCGAGCGCGCCGTGGCGGTTACCGCACATCCGGCCACCGGCTACGCAACCGACGAACTGACGGACCAGGTGATAACGAAGCTCGAGGCCATGACCTGGCCGCCTGGCTACCGCTACATTGCTGCCGGCGAACTGCAGGCCCGCGAGGAAAGCTTCGGGGGCCTCGGCGTTGCCATGCTGGTCGCGGTATTCGGGATTCTTGCGGTGCTGGTGCTTGAGTTTGGCAGCTTCCGCTCGATGCTGATTGTGTTCGGCGTCGTGCCGCTCGGCATCACCGGCGGCCTCGTTGCGCTGTTCCTGAGCGGTTACACGCTGTCATTCACGTCGATGATCGGCATGATTGCGCTGGTCGGCATCGAGATAAAAAACTCGATCCTGCTGGTGGATTTCACCAATCAGCTGCGCGCGGGCGGCAAGGCGCTCGACGACGCCATCGCCGAGGCCGGCGAAGTGCGCTTCCTGCCGATTTTGCTCACGTCACTGACGGCGATCGGCGGCCTGACGCCACTGGCGATCCAGGGCTCCGGCCTCTACTCGCCGCTCGCGATCGTCATCATCGGCGGGCTGATCAGCTCGACGCTGCTGGCGCGCCTGGTGACGCCCGTGATGTACAAGCTGCTGCCGCCCGCCATCGAGCCGCGCAAGGCCGCCGCACTCTCCTCGGCCACGGAGGCTCAGCGCGCCTGACACAGTGGTAACCTCTCGCACGGAATCCTGGAGTTCGATGACCGTGCACGCACGCACCCCTGTTCTTGTCTTGCTGCTGCTGATGACCGTCATCGCTGGTTGCGCGACCAACCGGCCCGACCTCTCACGCCTGTACCCCGCACAGGCCATCACGGCTGACCGTGTGCCGGTGATCATCATCCCGGGATTGCTCGGCTCGCGCCTGGTCGAGCGCGAAACCGGCGTGGAGGCCTGGCCCGGCAGCACCCGGAAACTCCTCACCAGCGGCTATCTGGAACTCGCGCTCAAGATCGACCCCGACACGCTCGAGCCGCTGGACGACGGGCGGATTCCTGGCGGCATTTTTGACAGCGCGATCGGGCGGGATTTCTACGGCCGGATTATCAACGCCCTGCAGGAGTTCGGCGGATACCGGCAAGCCCGGCCCGGGCAGCGGGCCGCCCGTGGCGATGCGCTGATGTACATCTTCACCTATGACTGGCGCCAGGACATGGTCGCGTCGGCGCGCAAACTCGATGAACTGATCGAGCAGATTCGCCGCGATTACGCAGACCCGGACCTGCGCGTCGACATCGTCGCCCACAGCATGGGTGGCTTGATCGTGCGCTACTACGAGCGTTATGGCACCGCAGATGTGCTGGACGGCAATTACTTCCCGATCACCGGCGCCGGCGCGCGCAAGCTGCGCCGGCTCGTCGTGCTCGGCACGCCGAACCAGGGCTCGGTGAGCGCAATCCATTACTTCCTGAATGGCTACCGCGTTGCGCTGTCGCGGCTTCCGCCCGAGGGCGTCGTGACGATGCCGGCCATGTACCAGTTCTTTCCACATCCGCAGGTGAACTGGATTGTGGACACGCACGGAGTACCCCTGAAACTCGACTTGTTCGATGTCGGGACCTGGCGGAATTTCGGGTGGTCTGTGTTCGATCACAAGGTGCAACACAGGATGGCGGCCGTGCCCGGTGTCTGGCCGACCCAGGATATCCTCGAGCGCTACTTCGAGAAGCGCCTCGAGCGCGCACAGCGGTTTGTGTGGTCGCTCAGCGTGCCGGTCGGGGACGTGGAACTCCTTGAACCACTCCTGTTCGGCGGCAATTGCGTTCCGACGCCCGCGCGGCTGGTCCTTGAGGAGGCGGATGGTTATTCGGTGGCACGGCTGCGACCCGAGCAGATCCAGCATCCCGTGCCCGGGATTGATTACGACAAGCTGATGTACGAGCCTGGCGACGGCAAGGTCACGAAATCATCCCTGCTCGGCCGGCAGGAACCGGATGTCACGACCCAGCGCGACGCATACGCAGGCGCCGAGTTCGATCACCCCTTCTTTTTCTGTGAGTTGCACGATGTATTAACCGGCAATGTGCACTTGATCGACAATCTCCTGCACTACCTGCTGAGTGTTGACCGGCCAGCGCCTGCGGCTCATTAGTCGGCCGCCCCGGCCTGCCCGACATAGCGGCACCATTTGCAGTCTTCGCCGGCTTCCGGGACGCTGCCCCCGCCGACGGTCGCAACCGTGCGCCGGAACGCGTCGAGCACCCAGGCATCGTCGCCATCGTAGGGAATCATGTGCGTCGAGAATCGGAGCGTGCCACGGAATTCGCCTGCCCTGGCGTCTCCGTTCGCATAGACAAACCAGCCACGATCGCTGACCTCGAATCCCTGATGGCGCACCAGGAACTGGTAGATCTCCATTTGCCGCTGGTACGACGGATAGAGCCCCGCGGTCGTCGGGGTCTCCTTGCGGGCGGTCGCCTTGTAATCCGCGACGATCAGTTCGCCGGTCGCCGCCTGCCAAAGGTCGTCGATGGCGCCAAATAGCGTCCAGCCTGTCGGTTCATCGATCCAGCGCACGCCGGTGAAGTTCTGGCGCCATTTGTCGAGTTCCGGGTGTGCAAATGGCACGGCATCGAGCCCTGCCTCCTCGAACAGCGGATGCGGTTCGCCGGCCGCGCGATAACGGTCGAACTCCGACTTCAGCAGCGTATCCACCGCATTATTCAGCGTAAATGGCGGGCCGCCGGGCCGTGGGATGCCAAGCGCGACATCGAGGTAAAGACAGCGTGGACACTCGACGAAGAGATCGATCTTCGAGCGGCTCAACTGGCGGCGCTGCAGCGAGCGACTGGTCATTAAGGAACTGAAGCTCCCGGCAGGAGGCCGCCGCGCCGCGATAGTGTGCTGGACTAACCCGCTGTGGGATTGGATTCACCCGATCGTGGCGCGGCGGGCCATGCCAACAATGCCGTGTAACTGGTCACAATTTCAAGTGGTATCGCAACCGCGACACGCCGCGTCAGCGCCGCGCCGGCACCAGCAGGACCGGAATTGTCGACGCGCGCACGATACCTTCCGACACGCTGCCGACCAGCACGTCGTAGACGCGGCCGTGACCATGGCTTCCGAGCACGATCAATGAAGCCGGCAGCCGGCCCGCCTCGCTGATGATCGTCTCGACCGTCGGGCCCTGCAGCAGCAGCGCCGTGGTCTCGACGCCCGCGGTGCGCAGGCGCTCGGCGAGATGCTGCAGATCCTGGTGGTGCTTGCGGTGTTCGGCGGCGACCTGGTTGCGAACCCCCCCGGGCCCGGCTTCATAGCCGACGAAGGCGGGATCCGGCGCGACCACGTGGATCAGCCAGACCCGTGCCCCGATGCTGGCGGCGAACTGCTCGAGCGCATCGAGCACCGCCCCGGTCACCGGCGAAAAATCGACTGCCGCAATGATGTTCATGTGCCTTCCTTCGCGCGCAGGCGCGAGCTCAGCCAGGGTACGTCCCGTGCCAGCACACCGACGTAGGCGCGCGTGAATTTCTTCGCGGAATCACGCGACAGGTGTGACCATTCGGGCACTTCGAGGCCCCGCATCTCCGGGTAATCGTCGAAGAAGATGCCGAAGGACCCGGTCTCCTTCAACAGGCGGTCCCAGGTCTTCGCGCGCGGCTCGGCGCGCTGCTCGTGCTCGTAGTACAGGCCCGCGGAAGGCGAGCGGACGAACACGACCTCGCCGCCGCGCGCGCGGATCTTCTTCACGGCCCCCGCCGCTTCCGTGCAGGCCCTCGCGATCGCTTCCGGGTCCATCGCCTTGCCGTCGAAGGGCCCCCAGACCAGGCGCGCATGCTCGCGCAGGCGTTCGTTGTTCACGATGCCGCTCCACAGGAAGGTCTGGCGATCATCGGTGGTCTGCCAGACCTTCCAGACATCGAGGTAAGGCCGCACGATCTCGCCGCGATTCGGGGCATTCACCTGGTCGATCAGCTTTGTCAGCGTGTAGTCGCTGTCCAGGAATGCGAGGCGGCGCGACAGGAAAAGACCGGCCTGATGGCCAAAGCGTTCTGAAGGCGTCTCGTCCTTCCAGTAGTCGAGCACGCCGGAGAACGTCGGTATGCCCAGCCAGTCGCCGAAGAAGATGTCGGGCGCGACGCCAACGACGATCAGGCCCTTGAAGTCCGGGTTGTCGGCGAAATCTTTCAGGAAAGGCCGGGGATTCGTACCCGCGAGCGCGAGCTGGATCGGCCGCCGCCCGGTCACTTCCTGCCAGACGTCGAGATTCGTGTCGAACAGGATCCGCGAGGAGCCGATGATCACGATGTCGTCCCAGTCTCCGGCGGCGATCTTCCGCCGCTCGACCGCCCAATGCGCCTTGCTGTCGTCCAGGTCCCCGGCGACGAGGCCGATTGACCGCATCTGCAATTCCCAGGCGATCACGCCAGCCGTCACCAGCAGGAACACCAGCCAGCCCATCGCGACCAGTCGCGTCTTCGGGATTTCCCGTACGGTGACGTCCTCGGTCCATTTGCCAGAATTGCTCATGACCTTCGCCTAGAACTGGAAGTAGATGAACGCCGTAGCCGAACCCTGCGTGACGATCACCGCAAACAACATCGCCGCGCAGACAAGGCCCGTTAGCCACCAGGGTGTGCGCGACACGACCTGCTCGAGTTCGCGCTCGCGCATCAACCAATGCGTCGCGACGATGGAAGCGATCAACACGCTGACCTTGATCATGTAAATCGTCGCCAGCACCGGTTCCGCACCGGCGGCGAAGCCGAACATCCCCTTCAGGATGGTCGCTGCTCCTCCGAACGTGTGCGCGCGGAAAAACACCCAGGTCACGTTGACCAGAGCGTAGGTCAGCAAGCCGAGAGCGAGCCGGTTGATCCAGCGCACGGGCTCGCCCTGGATGCCCGTGCGACCCCGTATCCAGCGCTCGACCGCGAGGTAAAGGCCATGCAGGCCACCCCAGGCGACGAAGGTCCAGTTCGCGCCATGCCACAAGCCGCCCAGCAGCATCGTGGTCATGAGGTTGGCATAGGTGCGCAGTTCGCTCTTACGATTGCCGCCCAGCGGCACGTAGAGATAGTCGCGCAGCCAGGTCGACAGCGAGATGTGCCAACGGCGCCAGAAATCGGAGAATCCCATCGCCGCGTAAGGCATGCGGAAGTTGTCGGGCAGCCCGAATCCGAGGCACAACGCCGCGCCGACAGCGATGGTCGAATAACCGGCGAAGTCGCAGAAGATCTGGCCGGAGAAAGCCAGTGTGCCGAGCCAGGCGTCCGCGAATCCAACCGGGCCCTGCGCGCCGAAGACCTGATCCGCGGCGCTCGAGAGGCCGCCGTCTGCGATGACGACTTTCTCAAACAGGCCCAGGATCATCAGTCCGAGCCCCCACAGCATTTGATAGCGATTCGCCTGCTTCGGCTCATAGAATTGCGGCACCAGCTGGGTGGGACGGACGATCGGACCGGCGACCAGGTGCGGGAAGAAGGTGACGAACAGTGCGTAGTTGAGTGGCGATTCGATCGGCTTCGACCGCCCCAGGTACACATCGAGCGTGTAGGACATCGTCACGAAGGTGTAGAACGAGATGCCGACCGGCAGCACGATGTGCCAGGCGGGCGGCACGTACTCGACGCCGAGCGAGGCCATCAGCGCCTGCCAGTTGTGCAACATGAAGTCGCCGTACTTGAAGAATCCGATGAATCCGAGGTTGACCGCGACGGAAATCACGAGCCAGGCGCGGCGATGGGCCCTGCTCTTGTCACGGGCGGCGTAGATGCCGCGTGCGATGAACCAGTCGACGATCGTCGAGGCCCACAGCAACAGGATGAACGGCGGATTCCAGGCCGCGTAGAAGATGTAACTCGCGATCAGCAAGTTCACCTTCTTCGTCGTCCACGAGAACGGCAGCCGGTGCAGCAGCAGCAGCACGGTGAAGAACACGATGAACGTGAGCGAGTTGAAAACCACGTGCGACCTTATCTGACGCAGCCAACCTTGCGCAATCCGCACCGAGGTCTAAGATAGTCGCCCCGCGAGGGCGGGCAGCGCATCCACCGTGGGGCTGGATTCGACTTGAAAATCAACAGCGTAAGGGGGAGCTCATGCGTGGACGAACGTTAATGCTGATTGCCGCGGCTTGTGGTGCACTTGCTGCGGGTTGTGCCAAACCGGCACCGGAAGCACCAGCGGTTGACCTGGCCGCCGAGGCCCAGGCCGTGCGTGATCGCTCGGCCGCCTGGCTGCAGCTGGCGCAAGCGAAGGACGTCGCCGGCATCGTCAACGGCGTGTGGACAGCCGATTCCGTCGCGCTGTTCGACGGCAATATCCGCAAGGGTGCGGCCGAACTGCAGGCGGGCATGGAAGCCGAAAATGCAAAGATGCCGAACAGCACCATCAGCTGGACCACCAGCGACGTACAGGTTGCCGCTTCCGGCGATCTCGCGTACGAACTGGGCAGCTTCACATTCGATCCGGATGGTGACGGTGAAGTCGCGGCCGCCGACGGCGAGTTCGTGACCGTCTGGACCAAGACGGATGGAACCTGGCGCGTCGCGGTTGACTCGGGCACAGCGCGCAAAGCCGCCGAAGCGGCCGCACCCGCTGGCGGCTAATAGCCCATCGCGATCTCGGCTGCTTCCGTCGACCCGCCCAGGCTGCATCGCGGCCTGCGGCGGTTCGACGTGATCTCGCTGACGGTCAACTCAATCGTCGGCGCGGGCGTCTTCGCGATGCCCGCGGGCCTTGCGATCGACGCCGGCCGCTACAGCCTCGCCGTCATCTTCGTCGCCTTCATCGTCGTCGGGTTCCTCGCACTGTCGCTCGCCGAGGTCTCAAGCCGCTACGACGTGACCGGCGGGCCGCAGTACTACGCGCAGGTCACTTTCGGGCCGCTGACCGGTTTCGCGGTCGGCTGGCTGTTCACGCTCTCCAGCCTCGCGGCCACCGCCTTGATCGCGCAGGTCATGCTCGATTACGCGGCGGCGCTCTGGCCCACACTCGCGGCACCCTGGCCGCGCGCAGTTGTCATCACCGTGTTCATGATCGTGCTCGCCGTAGTGAATGTCCGTAGCGTCACCCGCGGCGCCTGGCTCGGCAACCTCCTGACGATTGCCAAGATGCTGCCACTCGGGCTCGTCGCCCTCGCGGGTCTCTGGTTCGCGGGCTGGAATGACATCCCCGCGACGGAGCCGCAACAGCCGGACGGCCTTTCGGGTGCACTGCAGATCGCAATCTTCGCCTGCACCGGCTTCCATGTCGCCGCGGTCGTCGCGGGCGAAATGCGTGATCCGCCCCGCGACCTCCCCGTGAGCATCCTGGGCGGGCTCGGGATTGCCTGCTTGCTCTACCTTCTCCTGATGCTGGCCTGCTTCGGCGTGCTGCCGGATACCGCCGCATCGGCGTTGCCGCTGGTGGACGTCGCGAAAGCCTTTGTCGGTCCGGCCGGCGTCACGCTGATGGCCGCGGCGGCGGTCGTGTCCTGCGCCGGTGGTCTTGCCGTGCAGATGCTCGTCGGGCCGCGTTACGTCTACGCGCTGGGCGAGGCCGGCGATCTGCCGCGGCCGATCATGGTCGTGCACGACGCGTTTCGCACGCCGCATGTCGCAATCATCGGGTACGCAGCCATTTCATGGCTGCTGACGATCACCGGCACGTTCAAGTACTTGCTCGCCATCTTCGTGATCGCGCGCATGCTGGCCCACGGCTCGACGGCGGCGGCCCTTATCGTGCTGCGCCGCCGTGAAGGGCCGGCGCCGGTGCCGATGCCGGGTGGTGTGCTGATCGCGGTCGCCGCACTCCTTTCCTGCGCCGGTATCGTGCTGACCACGACCTGGACTGCGGTCCGCGATGTCGCCATCGCGCTTGCTGTCGGCTTCGCAATCCGCGGTTGGGTGCGTTGGACTGCGGCGAGGCGTAGAATTTCTTGATCTTCACCGTTCCCGAGGGGAGACCGTCATGAAAAGGCGTCAATTCATCGGTACAGGACTGGCGCTCGCCGCCACCTGGCCGCTACGCGGCTTCAGCGCCGTTCTCAAGGGTGTCGGCGACCTGCCGGCAAAGACACTCGCGGGTGGCGAAGTTGTGCTGCCCGGTTCGACAATTGAGGCCCTCGCCGCCAGTCTGCGCGGCGACCTGCTGCTGCCGGATCACCAGGACTACGACCGCACGCGACGCGTCTGGAACGCGATGTTCGACAAGAAGCCGGCGTTGATCGCGCGCTGCACGGGCGCCTCCGACGTCCAGCACGTCGTCAATTTTGCGCGTGAGCACCAGTTGCTGACCGCCGTGCGCGCCGGTGGCCACAGCCTTTCGGGCAAGTCGACCTGCGATGGCGGACTGATGATCGACCTGCAACCGATGCAGGGCGTGCGTGTCGATCCGGAGGCCAAACGCGCCTATCTGGAGGCCGGCTCACTGCTCGGACAGCTCGATCATGAATCTGCGGCCTTCGGGCTTGCGACCACGGCGGGCACCGTATCGCACACGGGCGCCGCGGGTCTCACGCTCGGCGGCGGCATCGGAAGGCTGGGCCGGCGTTATGGGTTCGCCTGCGACAATGTCGCTTCATTCGACATCATTACGGCCGACGGCCATTTCCTGCGGGCGAGTGACGACGAGAACGCGGATCTGTTCTGGGGCCTGCGCGGCGGTGGCGGCAATTTTGGCGTCGTGACCGCGATCGAGTACCGGCTGCACCGCATGGATCCGACCGTCCTTGGCGGAAATATTGTCTGGCCGATAGAACAGGCGCGCGATGTGCTGCGTTATTACCGCGACATCGCCGCGGACGCGCCCGACGTCGTCAATCTGGCCCCCGATCTGCACAATGAACCCGACGGCCAGAAGATCGGCATCGAAGTCGTCTGGTCCGGCGATCATGGCGAAGGCGAGGCCTGGCTCAAGAAACTGCGCACTTTCGGCAAACCGGTCCGTGACGACATCGCGCCGATGCCCTATGTGACGATTCAGACCGGCGCCGACGAGTTTCTCGGGCCCGGCAAGTACTACTACCTGAAGAGCGGCTTCCTGACAAAGCTCAAGGATGATGGCATCGATCTGATCATCGACGAGTTCAGGCGCATGCCGGACTGGTATTTCCTATTCTTCGATCATGGTGGCGGGGCATACCGGCGCATGGCACCGGACGCGACGGCATTCCCCAATCGCGACATGCTTTTCATGCTGGGTACCATCGGTGCCTGGCCGAACAAGGACGGCATTGACGACAACATCGCGAAGATGCGGGCGAACTGGCGTGCGCTGGAGCCGCTGACCAGGGGCTTCTACACGAATCTCACCGATTCGGACACGACGACGGCCGGCTATCGCGAGAATTACGGCGCCAATTTCGAGCGGCTCGTTACGCTGAAGGCCAAGTACGACCCGATGAACCTGTTCCGGCTGAACGCGAACGTGCCGCCAAAGGTCTGACTTCGCGGCAATAGAGTACTACCCCCCGGAGGGTATCTGCCATGAAACGACGCGATTTCGTTGGAGCGGGTCTCGTGCTTGCCTCGGCCTGGCCGCTCAGGGGCTGGTCGGCTGTTCTGAAGAATGCCGGCGACGTGGCTGCAAAGTCACTCGAGGGAGCCGATCTCACGTTGTCGGGCTCATCGATTGAAGCCTTTGCCGCGAGCCTGCGCGGCGATCTGCTGATGCAGGGCAGCGACGGCTACGACAGCACGCGCCGCGTCTGGAACGGGATGTTCGACAAGCATCCCGCGCTGATTGCCCGTTGCACCGGGGCGAGCGACGTCCGGCATGCCGTCGATTTCGCACGTGAGCATCAGCTGCTGACCGCGATTCGGGCCGGTGGACACAGTGTGTCGGGAAAATCGACCTGTGACGGCGGGCTCGTGATCGACCTGCAGCAGATGCAGGGTGTACGCGTCGATCCGGAGGCGCGGCGCGCCTATCTGGAATCCGGCTCGCTCCTCGGCCAGCTCGATCATGAAAGTGCGGCGTTCGGGCTCGCAACCACGGCCGGCACATTTTCCGACACCGGCGCCGCGGGCCTTACGCTGAGTGGCGGCTTTGGAAGGCTCGGCCGGCGGTTCGGGCTCGCTTGCGACAATGTGGCGTCCTTCGATCTCGTCACCGCGGATGGTCGTTTCCAGCGGGCGAGCGATGGTGAAAACGCGGAGCTCTACTGGGGCCTGCGCGGTGGTGGTGGGAACTTCGGCGTCGTGACCGCCATCGAATACCGGCTGCATCCGGTGGACCCGATTATTCTCGGCGGAATGATCGTCTGGCCGTTCGACCAGGCCCGTGATGCCCTGCGCTTCTATCGCGATGTCGCGATGGATGCGCCTGAGGTGGTAAACCTGCTCCCCGTGCTGTACTGGGAGAAAGGCACCCCCTACTTCGGTGTCGAGGCCTGCTGGTCCGGGGACCATGCCGAAGGCGAAGCATGGCTGAAACCGTTGCGCGCGTTCGGAAAGCCAGCCATGGACGACATCGGCCTGATGCCCTACGTCAAGCTGCAGTCGAGCAGCGATGCGTCCGCTCCCCATGGCATACGCGCTTACGCGAAGAACGGCTTTGTTGGAGCGCTCTCGAACGATGACATCGATCTCATGCTCGACGTCTTCGCCCGCACACCGGGCTTGTACGACATGTTCTGTGACCACTGCGGCGGAGCCTATTCGCGCGTGCCCCTGGAATCGACGGCATTCCCGAGGCGCGACATGGCTTTCATTCTGGCCATCTGGAGCGGGTGGTCCACCTCGGATGGCATCGATGAGAAGGTCGCGCAGATGCGCGCGGCCTGGAAAGAGCTCGAGCCGCTGACGAAAGGCTTCTATACGAATTATGTCGGTTCGGATACGGTTGCGGCCGGGTACCGGGAGAACTTTGGCGCGAACTTCGAGCGGCTCGTCGCGCTCAAGGCCAAGTACGACCCGATGAACTTGTTCCGGCTGAACGCGAACGTGCCGCCAAAGACCGGATGACGGGCCAGAATCCGGCCCGCCGCCGGTTCCTCGTCGCGGCGGCAGCACTGCTTGCACTCGGCTGCACACCACAGCCGGCAGCGCAGAAGGCGCCGCCGGCTGCGGCCGCGATCGCGATGCCAGACCGGTACAGCGCGGATGTGGCCGCGAGCATCCTCGCCGACGGTGGCAATGCCGTGGATGCCGCGATTGCCGCGGCTTTCGTGCTCGCCGTCACCTCCCCCGAGTGCGGCAACATCGGGGGCGGCGGCTTCATGCTCGCGCGGGTCGGTGGCGAGGCGACGTTTCTCGACTTTCGCGAGGTGGCCCCCGTGGCT
>Ga0315281_10000258_pt1 | contig 70717 bp, 63 predicted proteins | sample YL17G07_0_MG_FD_204540 | JGI IMG/M metagenome (GOLD analysis project Ga0315281, IMG submission 204540) | Sediment microbial communities from Yellowstone Lake, YNP, Wyoming, USA - YL17G07_0 | ecosystem: Environmental > Aquatic > Freshwater > Lake > Sediment | place: USA: Wyoming | collected...
CGTCAGCATCTGGCGCAGTGACCCGCCGAAAAAGGTGTCGAGGTAGTGGCGCAGGATTCTTCGCTTCTCGGCGCGAGGCGATGCGACCGCGGAATACACGTATCGGAGCCCGTCCTGCTCATGCCGAATGTGTCGCTTTGCCTCGAGGCGGCGCAGCATCACGCGAACCGACGCGTCGGCCGGCGGGTCCGAGAGCCGGGCACGAATCTGCGCAGCCGTTGCCTGGTTGCCAAGGGCGAATATTGCATGCACGATTTCACGCTCCCGACGTGACAGCCGGTACGTCTTTGGTGTGGCCACGACGACCTCGCTAGTGAGACATCTGTCGCATGCTAAAAGAGACAAACGTCTCATGTCAAGGGCGGATGGTGATCGCGCGCCTATCGGCTTCGATTGGCTGTCGCGCGGTCTCACGGTGGCGATGGACCGCTACGGCGTGCCGTCCGCTAGGGCTGAGTGCAAGCCCCGTTCGACGCTGCGCGCGGCGTAATCATGGTCGCTGCGAGTTCCGCCCCTCCATCAAGATCGATACCAGCAACCGTCTCCCGCAGCGCTCCGATAACCGCCGCGCATCCATCCTCCGAGTCCTGGTCGATCCCTGTTCCTGACCGACGGCCGAGTCGATGGCGCGCTGGAGGTGTGCCCTGCGGCAGCGCCGAACGTCGAACGAGGCCATTGCGCTTTGACTATCCGTCACCCGCGTCTCACAATCGGCCCGGCAGGGTCGCTAGTCCGCGCTGTTGAAGGGGGGATATGTTGGCGGGGATCTGAGAAGGGCCCTTACGCTAACTCGGCCGAACGGCCCTAATATTTCCTATCGTCCGCCTAAAGGCGGACGCTGCGTCTGTAGTTGTATAAGATGTCGCGCATGAGACAACACCCGCGCCTCCTCGCCCCTGCCCTGTGCGCCGTCACGCTCGCCGGCGCCGTCGTCTTTGCCGCCGACTACACACTGACCGTCAACAGAGATCGCCTCGTCAACGCTCAGAACGAGCCGCAGAACTGGCTGCTCATGAACGGCGACTACGGGTCGACGCGGTATTCCAAGCTCACGCAAATCAACCGCGACAACGTGAAGAATCTGCACATGGCGTGGACGCTGGCGCTCGGCGGCATGCAGGACGTCGGGCAGAACGGCCCCGAGAACGAAGTGAACCCGCTCATCGACGGCGGATACATGTACACGTCGGACGGGTGGGGCACGGTCTACAAGATCGACGCGCGCAACCCCAACTACGCGAAGTTCGAGTGGGTCTGCGATCCGGGCGTCAAGCACGAGGGCAACGCGCCGCGTACGCGCGGCATCGCGCTCTGGGAAGACAAGGTCGTCGCGAACCTTCCCGACGGCCGCGTCATCGCGATCGACCGCGCGAACGGCGAGATCCTCTGGGACAAGAAGATCGCCGCCAAGACCGAGTTCGGCGGCCAGGAGAAGTTCCTGACGGCGCCGCTCGTTGCTGACGGAAAAGTGATCATCCAGAACGGCGCGGGCGACGCGGGCACGCGCGGCTGGGTCGCGGCGCTCGACGTCAAGGACGGCAAGGAACTCTGGCGCTTCTACACCGTGCCGAAGCCGGGCGATCCCGGCAGCGAGTCGTGGAAAGACGACCACAACGCGTGGAAGACCGGCGGCGGCGGCATCTGGCAGACCGGATCGTTCGATCCGGAGACACATCTCTATATTGTCGGCACGGGCAACCCGTTTCCGATTTACGACCCGCAGTTCCGTCCGGGCGACAACCTCTACACGAACTCGGCGATCGCGCTCAACGTCGAGACGGGCAAGCTCGCCTGGCACTTCCAGTACACGCCGAACGACTCGTGGGACTTCGACGAGATCGGCGTCCACATGCTCTACGACACGAAGATCAACGGCGTCGCGCGCAAGGTCGTCGGCCACTTCGCGCGCAACGGCTTCTTCTATTCGCTGGACAGGACGAACGGCAAGTTCATCAAGTCCGAGAAGTATGTGAACGACCTGAACTGGACCAGGGGCATCGATCAGAAGACGGGCAAGCCCGTCGAGTACAGCCCGGCGTTCGACGTCCAGAAGTACAACGAAGAAGCGCGCGCGCTGCGCGGCGACGGCATGAAGCGCACGTGTCCGACGTGGCACGGCGGCGTCGCGCACCAGCCGCTCGCGTACAACCCGGTAAAGGGCATCGCGTACGGCGTCGGCACCGAAGGCTGCTTCTCGCAGAACGGCGCGGCCGTGGGCGTGCTGTCGAAGGACGGCGGCGTCGACAACAAGGCGAGCCAGCCGCGCAAGTACACGAGCGACCTCTACTACGGCGCGCTGACGGCGTTCGACGCGATCAACCACAAGGTGCTTGCGAAGGCCGTGACGGACATCGAGATCCGCTCCGGCGCGACGGACACGGCGGGCGGCGTCGTGTTCACGGCGCTGCAGGACGGCTGGGTCGTCGCCTACAACGACGAGACGCTCGAAGAGCTGTGGCGCTTCAACGTCGGCACGCCGCTCAAGGGTGCGCCGGTCGTCTACTCGATCGGGCCGAAGGAATATCTCGCGGTCCAGGCCGGCGGACGGCATCTGCATCCGGTCAACTGGGACAAGCTGCAGAACTCGAGTTTCCTGTTCGTGTTCGCGCTGAATTAACTGAGTCTTCCATCGGCCGTTGCGCCGTCGCGCTCGGCCTTAGCGGGTCTTCGACGCGGCGACGTAGAAGTCATCGGCATACCAGCTGTGGATGCGCACGTATCCATTTCGGGTCATCAGCGATTCGATCGCCGCGCGCTTGTCCTCCTCGAAGTTGTGTTCCACGACCAGGGCGCCGAGCGTGAACCGGTCGAAGGGAAACCCCTGAAGCGCCGCCAGCTCCGCGCCTTCAACGTCCAGGCTCATGAAGTGAATGAACGGCGGCGCCTTGGCCTCATCGAGGATGTTCGCCAGCGTCGTCGTCACGAGTTCCACCGACTTCACCTTCTCGCGCTCGACTTCTGCCCTGGTGTGGCCCAGATAATCACGAATGCCGCCGAGGTCACCGGCGACTTCGAATGTCACGTGCCGTCCCGCCTCCCTGTCGACCACCGACGGGAACACCCGACACGTGCGCGTCTGCATGTTGCGTGGAAAGGGATCAACGCAGATGCCCTTCCAGCCCCTGCGCTCGAGGGCATAGGTGTTGGACAGCGCCACGCCGTCGGCGGATCCCACGTCGAGAAAAAATCCGTCCGTCACGCCTTGGAACACACTCTCGGCGACCCATTTGTCCTGCCCTCTGTCGGAGTGAAAGGGCTGAGCGCCGAGCGCTTCCTCGACACTGAGGACGATGCGGCGCGGATTCGGGACGCGGCAACATTGCCAGTTCCGTTCGTAGAGCCGGCCGAGCCTGACGCCGAACGCTCCAGACGCCAGCACGGCGCACGCGACAGCGATGGCGACAAGAAAGGCGCCGGCGCGGCGCATCAATTCGAAAACTCCTTGCAGACGTCGACGTCCGAGCCCCAGTACGCGACGCACGTGGCTCGATCCATCGGGCCCTTGCCGATGACTTTCACCTGCAGGAAGTCGAGGATGCGTTCCATCTCTCGCACCTGCAGCGTTGCCGGCGAATCCGGCATCGAGAGGCCCTTGCTCGTCAGGTCCGACGCCTTCATGTTGTAGCAGCGGCCATCGGAGTACGCCAGGCGGTCATAGGCCGGCATGCCTTTGCCCGGCCGGCCGCACTTGATCGTCATCAGGAGCAGCTCGCGGTTGAGCCGCGTCGTCCGCAGGTTCGCGCCGTCCGGCATCTGCGTGTCCATCTTGCGGCCGTCAGCGGCCCAGCCGTGGCACGACTGGCAGTCGCCTTTCGTGCGATACAGCCGCATCCCTTCGGCGACTTCGTCCGGATCGGGAGTGGTCTGCGCCGCGAGGCCGGCAACGATCGCGAATACGGCAATCAATGAAAGACGAAGTCGCATGGGGAATTCTAACTTGTGACTTGTAAGTTGTTACTTGTTACTTGTTCCGGGCGTGAGCCGTAAGCGTCCAGTCGCATCGCGCTCGATGTCCGCTCGATCCATTCGCATGCGGCGGTGTTTTCCTGCCGCCCACAGCGGAAGCGCGTCGTCATAATGCGGCGACAGCACCTGACCCGACTGGCCGACCGCGTCGAGGAAGCGGCTGTCGTTGGCTGGCGAGAGGTCCACGATCTGGCGGTAGCCTGGAAGCGAGTGCTGTTCGAACGGCCTGGGCGCGAACACCGGGCCGACGTCTACGGTGCTCCAGTCACCGCCGTGCGGGACCTCGCGGCGCAGCCATCGTCCGAGCACCGGGATCCCGTTGAAGGTGGCGTGCGCGAACACGGCGTGGTGCACGGCGTCCCACCGCCACGCGCGCATGTTGCTCCCGAGCTGCTTCGTCAGGCGCGCGATGCCGTCATGCAGCGCTTTCGACACCGTGTCGTCGCACGATTCCTTCGCCGGCGTCCGCACGTCGTCGCACCACGGGTCGTTGTTCTTTGAGAGCGTCGCGATGAGGAATCGCGAGCGGTACGAGCTGCGATCGATGCCGTTGTAGTCGGACGTCAGCCTGCCCGACAGCTCGTCGGCGAGGATCGCCGCCGGCAGTTCCTGATACCACGCCTGGAAGATTGCCGTCGCCGCGCTGTCGCCGCGCGCGTCGAAGTTCCACTGACGCAGCAGCGCGACGGCGTCGGTGTCCCGCGCGTCGAGCGGGTGCGCGTGCCCGAGCAAGATGGGCAGCATCTGTTTCGCATGCAGCGAGTAGGTGTCGGCCTGGATCGACGCGAAGTCGTCGGGCGTCAGCTTCGGCTTCGACGTCAGTCGATCGGTGATCCGCTGCGCCCGATAGGGATCGATCCATTCGCCTTCAATCGGAGAGGGGCCCGGCGTGATCTTGTTGTTCGCCGAGACGATGAAGTGCTGCGGCGGATCGAACGCATGCGGCAGCTCGTCGAACGGAATCCAGCCGGTCCACTCGCCGTGCTCGCGGATAGGGAAGTGTCCAGGCGCGTAGTAGCCGATGTGCCCTTCGACGTCGGCGTAGACGAAGTTCTGCGCCGGCACGACGAAGTCGCGCAGCGCGCCCGTGAACTCGCTCCAGTTGCGCGCCTCGTTCAGCTTCAGGATCGCTGTGACGGTCGAGTCCTCTTCGTCGAGCGCCGTCCAGCGGAACGCGGTGGGCTGGACAAGCCCGCGGTTTCGGGCCTGCGGCATCGAGCTGCCGTTGTTCGCGTTGATCGCGTCCGAGATGATCGGACCGTGCCGCGAGATGCGAACGTCGAGCTGGATCGGCGCAACGCCTTTCACGACGATCGTGTCCTTGATCGTGCGGAGCGGTTCGTCCGGCGGCACGTCGTAGAGATCCTGCACGTCGGCCATCACGTTGGTCTCGCCCCACGCGATGTATTTGTTCCTGCCGATGACGACCGCAGGCGCGCCGGGGAGCGTGGCGCCGATGACGTCGAAGTCGCCGGCCGACAGGTGCGCGAGATACCAGAGCGACGGAATCTGTGCCTCGAGATGCGGATCGTTCGCGAGCAGCGGCTTACCCGACGCGGTCATCGTGCCGTCGACGACCCAGTTGTTGGAGCCGAGGGCGGAGCCGAAGCCGGGAATGACAGTGGATGCGAACTCTGGTAGGGCGGCCCTTTCAGGGCCGCCGCCGAGGCGGGGCTGAAAGCCGCGCCCTACTTTCGGAGTCGCAAGGATCGTCAACCCATTCACCGGATACGGCGGAAACAGCGCCGCCGTTGTCTCCGCGCCGATCTTTTCCTCGAGCTCCTGCCGCAGCACCTCGAGCGTGTAGTTCTTGCTGAGATCCCACGCCATCATCTTGACCCACACGAGCACGTCGGGGCCGCTCCATGGCTCGGGCTCGAATCGCAGCAGCGTGAACTCGAGCGGCAGCTCACTGCCGTGGTGCGTCGAGAGGAACGCGTTGACGCCGGCCACGTAGGCGTCGATCGCGTTCTTTGTTGGCTCGGGCAGTGCCGCCCACGCCGAGCGCGCGGCGCGGCCGGTGCCGAGCGTGCGGAGGAAACGATCGGCGTTGACCGTCGGCGGGCCGAACACTTCAGACAGACGCGCCATGCCGACGCGGCGCTGGAATTCCATCTGCCAGAGGCGATCCTGCGCGTGCGCGTAGCCGAGGCCGAAGAACGTGTCGGCGTTGGTGGCGCCGAAGACGTGCGTCACCGAGTCGGCGTCGCGGATGATATCGACCGGTCCTGAGATGCCGGTGACGGTGATCGTGCCGTCCGTTTGAGCCAGAGATTGGCGGAGATACGCGTATATGCTTGCAGCGCCCAAGGCCAGCACCGCGACCAGGGCGACGAACGCTCTCAGCAGCCAGCGTCGCATAAGGCATCAATAGTACTGAGGCTTGCGGATACCTGCGCTAGAATCTCGGCACCCCAGCTATGCCGGACACCTCTGTTACGCCTGAGCGTGTCGACCCATCTCCGGCGACTTCCGGTCAATCGTCGGCGCGGTTGATTGCGCGCGCGCGCGGCGGCGATCGGACCGCGCTGGGCGTCCTGCTCGATCGCCATCTCCGGCCGCTGCAGCGCTGGGCGCACGGCCGTCTGCCTCGCTGGGCACGCAACCTCGCCGACACCGCGGATCTCGTTCAGGAAGCTGTTCTCAACACGCTGCGCAATCTGCACTCGTTCGAGCCGGAAGGGCACGGCGCGCTGCGCGCGTATCTGCGCCGCGCCGTCGACAACCGGATCAACGACGAGCTGCGGCGGATCGGGCGCCGCGGCCAGCCCGCGATGCTCGATGAGGAGCATCCGGACGTGGCGCCGTCGCCGCTCGAGGAAGCGATCGCGACCGAGACGGAGGAGCGGTATCGCGCGGCGCTCGCGCGGCTGTCGGAAAGTGATCGCCGTCTCGTCGTCGGCCGCGTCGAGCTCGGCTACACGCCGCAGCAGCTCGCGCTCGTCACCGGCCGGAGCCGTCCCGACAGCGCGCGCATTGCGCTGCACCGCGCGCTCGTGCGGCTGGCGGAGGAGATGACGCATGTTTGAGCTGCGGGGCGTCGTCGGTCGTCTCGCCGGCGCGATCGCGGACGGCGAACCGATCGCGTGGAATGAGATCCCGTTACTCGGCTCGTCGGCGCACGAACGGGCGCTTGTCGATCGACTTCGCGACATCTCCCTGCTCGCACGTGAGTCAGAGCACATCAGGTTCGCGCGCATTGCCGATGATGGCGCCCCGTCGCTCCTCTGGACCACGGTGTCGTTGGTGGTCGCGGCAGAGGTATTGATCGCCTTGGGTTTGCTGCCGCGGCTTTTCGCGCTGCAGTTGGAGCCGCCGATTCGGTCCCTCCTGTGGTTTCGCGTTGCTGTTGTCGCGTCTTTTGCCGTGGCGGCGCTCTTTCTGACGCAGGGCCGCAGCAGCGACGCCCGCGCCCGTCGACTTGGCTACATTTACGTTTTGGTTGCCGCCGCATTCGCGCAATCGATCCTCAGTTTCGCCGCGCTTCACACGGACTCGACAGCCACCGTGCTTTTCCGAGGCGTATTTCCCGAAGTGTTTCTTCCGCTGGCCGTGTGGCGCTTTTCCGTGGAGTTTCCCCGAGCCAAGCGATTTACGACCTTCGATCGCGTCGGCGATCGGATCGCGATCATCATGCTGGCCATCGGTGTGTTCTTCTGTCTGAACAGCTGGGTGTTTGGCTGGGTCGGTCAGCCATCGTCGGAACCTTGGCGCGTGTTATGGCTCCTCCGGCGGAGTTCAGCGGAGGTGTCCGTTCCGTTCTGGCTGGTGACCTTTACGCTCATGCTTCTGGGTCTCGGCGCTTCAATCTGGCGCATGTGCCTCAGCACCGGCAGCGAACGGCAGCGCGTTGTGTTGTTTCTGCTCGCGCTTGGCCTGGGATTACTTCCGCTGTTTACGGTCGCAGTCTTCAGAGCCGAGTCCCTTCTGTTTCGCGGACTCATGGCGTCGAACGGCCCGACCCGGCGATTTGTTGACGGCGCCGTCTGGGTCGGACTCTTGTCAGTGCCTTTCTCGACCGCGTACGCGGTCATCATCCGTCAGGTGCTCGACGTTCGCGTGGTCGTACGTCATGCGCTTCGCTACGCGTTGGCTCGACTTACTCTTGTTGTCATCATCCTGGCAGCCGTTGCATTGCCGCTTTGGCAGATCTACCAGCATCGGAATCAACGGATCGACGATCTGCTTGCCAACTGGCAGTCGCGCCTCGCCATCTGGATCCTCATCGCCGGTGCAGTGCTGTTCGTCGCTCGCGAACGTCTGCTGGCCGTCGTCGATCGGGTCTTCATGGGCCAACCAGTCGATCACGCACGCACGCTGGCGGGCACGACAGGTGCCATCAGCCGCGGACGTACCGCTCGCGAAGTTGCTTTCGAAGCGGCCCGCAATCTCGAGCGCACATTTGCCGTTTCGGACGTGGCCATCCTCATGCGAGGTTCCGCTGACGGCTGGCAGCCTCTCTGCGGGTCCGCTCCGCCCATGCCGGCCGAAACATCGCTGCTGGCGCTGCTGAGCGAAGTCCCGGCAGTGGCTCTGAATCACGGCGGCAATCTGTTCAACGTCTTGCCACCAGCCGATCAGGAGTGGCTCCTGCGCACACAGTTCGATGTAATCGCACGCGTGCCTGTGGCGCAGCAGGAGATTGGCGGCATCGTCGGCATTGGATGTCGGGCCACAGGAGCATCGTTTTCCTCCGACGATCTGTCGCTGATTGCCGCGATCATGACGACCGCGGGACTCGCGATCCATCGGCCGTGGACCGACGAGCAGGAAGCGGCGGCGCGCAGGACCGGAGACGATGTGGGCGCCGTGGAGTGTGAACGGTGCGGGATCGTCGGTGTCGCCGTGACATGCGGCTGTGGCGCACCGCACCGGCCCGCCTTGCTGCCGCCGAAACTCGAGGACCGGTTCGCGGTTGTCCGGCGGCTCGGCCAGGGCGGCATGGGTGTGGTGTATGCGGGGCAGGATCTCCGTCTTGGCCGTCCGGTCGCGTTAAAGACGCTGCCGCGCGTGTCGAGCGATGCCGTGACGGCCATGCTTGCTGAAGCCAAGGCGATGGCGCTCGTCGACCATTCACACTTGGCATCCATTTACTCGCTCGAAATGTGGCGCGATACGCCAATCCTCGTCGTCGAGTACCTTGCCGGAGGAACGCTGGCGGATCGACTCCGAGGGGGGCCGCTGTCGCTCAAGGACGGACTGGCGGTGGGGGTGGACCTGAGCGACGCCTTAGCGGCCCTGCACGACGCGGGCATCCTGCACCGTGACATCAAGCCGAGCAATGTGGCATTCACAAAGACCGGGGTTCTCAAGGTCCTCGACTTCGGCGTCGCTCGCTTGCTGGCTCATGCCGACATTAACGGCGCCGCGAGATCCATGCCGGCGACTGCGCGTGAATTGTCGAGCACGGCGCTCGCCGGCACGCCGCTGTACCTTTCGCCCGAGTCACTGAATGGCGCTGCGCCGGACGTTGCGGTCGATATCTGGAGCGCGGCCGTCGTCACGCTGGAAGCAATTGCCGGCATCTACCCGTTCGCCGGACGCACCGCGTCGGACGCAATCGCCCGCGTCCGGGATCGGGCGCCGGATTGGCGCCATTGCCGGGAGCGGCTCACTCCCGCGGTCGCCGCCGTGTTCGATGCCGCTCTTCATCCCGATGTTCGGCGCCGACCGCCGACCGCGCGCGTAATCGCATCCCAGCTGCGCGCAGTCGCGGCACAGTTCACATGATTGGAGGACAGCGTGGCTAAGAATTACCATCTGCAGGCCATCGATGCGTGCAAGCAGCGATTCAGGGACGCTTTGAAACAGCTGGCGGACACTGGCGAAAAACAGATGACGGTCGATGATGCCGTCGTGGACCAGTTCGCCAAGGGCTTCGAGGAGGATTTCCTGTACGCGCTGACAGACCCCCGGGCGCAAAGCGAGACGTTTCCCGAGAATGCCTGGGCGATTACGCGGCAGCAGGTGTTCCTCAAGGTGCACGCGATCGCCGCGCTCTCGTCTTCCTATGCGCTGGAAGCAAATCGAAAGGCAATCACGACGGACGATCTGCGCAGCGCCGTGCTCGCCGTCAAGCCGCAATGCAAGACGACGACGGCGCCGCTCAAAACTGCCGCGCCGCCGGCTGATCCAGCCGTTGACGCTGTGACGGCACAGCGAAGAGGAAAGCGTCGTCTCGATTACTGCGGCGGGTGGGGTGTCTAAGCTCCGGGTGTTGCTCGCACTCGCAAGCCCTCAGGGTGAAGAGAAGCTGAGCCTGCTCGCAGAATTGCGGAAGGTCTTCGAGGCGAAGCGCCGCTTCCGGCAGCGAGAGATCGAAGAAACCGTTCTTCCGGCTGCCACAATCAAAGACCTCCGGCGAGCGCTGCTCGAGGGGAGTTATGACATCGTGCATATCTCCACTCACGGCAATCCTGTCGGCTACCTCATCTTCGATGATGAAGACGGGAAACGTGTGCCGGTGCCACCCCAGGCGCTGGCCGAGCTGTTTGGAGCGTACTCCCCGCCCATCGACTGCGTGATCCTCAACGGGTGTGATTCTCAGTTGATGGGCGAGCTGACATCGATGGGCGTTCCATTCACGATCGCGATGGAAGGCCCACTCGATGATGAAGCTGGAATCAAGTTCTCCGAGGGCTTCTACGACGCGACGGCCGCCGGCAAGTCGAGACGAGAGGCGTTCGACGAAGGTGTCCGTGCTGTCCGGACGTCCAGGGGGGCACCGGGGTTCGAGTTCAATCCGCTGTTCCTGGAGAACGAAGCCAAGATCGCCGAGGCGCGGGCACCGGAGCCGGCGCGTGGATCGATGGCGGATTTGCGGCGGCGCGTGCGTGCGCGTTGTCGGAGCCTGGCGGCGGACCTGTGGGGAATCCTCGCCAGACAGCCTGTCTGGCTCGTCCTTCTGCTCGCCGGTGGAGCCGTCGCAGCAGTTGCTGCAGTGAGCCTGCTGATTCGGCCCCAACCGGGTGGCGGTGACGTGACGGGCATCCGGCTTGGAGTTGTGCCTTTCAAACCCGCGTCCGCGCAGGACCAAGGGTTCGCGAACGGATTCTCGCAGGAATTGATTACCACGCTTGGCAGCATCAGCAACTTCACAGTGCCGGGTCCAACCGCGTCTCTTCGAATCAACAATAAGGACGCTTACGCTGACATCGCGCGGGCGCTCGGTGTCACGTATCTGGTCGACGGCAGCGTGCAGCAGGATGGCTCGCGCCTGCGGGTTCGTGCGCAGCTCGTCGTGCCCGAGACCGGATTCATAAGATGGACGCATACGTACGATGGGGAGCTTTCCTCGCGCGGCGACAATATCGTCGAGGTCGAAAACGACATCGCGCAGCAGGTGATCGCCCAGCTCCAGGGGCAGTTGTTGCCCGCCCACACCGCCGTGCTCAGCAGACCCGGCACGAGTGACGGCGAGGCGCATCGGCTCTATTTGATTGGGACGAATCTGCTCCGCATTCGCACGCTCGACAGCACCCGATCGGCCAAGGAGACGTTCGAGCGCGCCATCGCCCGCGATGCGAACTACGCGGACGCGTACGCCGGCCTGGCGCAGGCCTATGCGCTCCTCATGGGAAATTTCCAGCTCGAGCTCGAACAGGGCGCCTTCCTGGGAGAACAAGCGGTCGCCAAGGCGCTGTCTCTTGATCGGAACTCTGGTATGGGGCTCGTTGCCCGCGTCGCCCTGGAGCACCTGCGCTACGTCACGGCCGACGACGTGTCTGCCGAAGGCGCCGCGATCGTGGACATCAAACGCGCCATTGACGTGCTGCCCGCCAACGTCGCCGACGCGAAGCACTGGTACGGCTTCACGTTCATGTACGACCGGCCGGACTTCGATCGGGCGGACAAATCGCTTGCTGACGCACTGGAAAGCGATTCGGGGTTTCGGATGGCACAGCTGAACACGTCCACGGTGCGGTGGTGGCGCGGCGCCGCCGACAAGGCGGCGGACCAATTCAAGGAGATCATCGCCATCAGCCCGGACTATCCATTTTCATATCTGTTCTTGAGCTGGCTCAACCTTTCGCAAGGGCATGTCGCCGAGGCCGTGCGCGTCATGGACTCGGCGGAGAAGGCGGCCAAGGATCCATCTTTTGCGTACCGGAGGTGGCAGTTACGCATGGATCTCGGAGATACGGAAGGCGCGCGCGCGGCCCTGAAGGACTTCGGCGGCGACCAGTTCCACGACACGCTGCGGAAGGGAGCCGAGCTCGCGATGAACAAAAACTACAAGGGCGAACTTGCGCTCTTGGAGGACGCGAAGCGACGCGGCATCGGCGACGGACGATTGGACTACGCGATTGCGTCCCTCGCGCACTTCCTACGCTCGCCTCGGGACGCGGCGCAAGTGCTGGAACGGCGATACCCGGCGATTGTATCCGGCAAGGACGTGATCAATTTCGTCAACGCGGATGCGGCGATCGAGCTCGCAGCTGCCTGGACGGCCGTTGGCCGCGCCGCCGAGGCGCAAGAGCTTCTGGGGCGCATCAGCGCATATCTCGACGGCCCGATGGTGCCGCGAGTGTCGCACATCAACTATTGGCGGGCGGCTGTGCATGCAATTCAGGGCCAGCACGATGTTGCCCTGGATGATCTGAACCGTGCCTACCAGGAGGGATTCCGAATGGTGTGGTTCGATCGGGAGGTGCGGCCCTGGTTCCTGCAATTTGTCCCGCTGCCGATTGACAACGATCCGCGTTTTGCCTCGTTGCAGGGCGACGCGCATTATCGGAACTGGCTGACGCGGATCAAAGCTGACAACGCGCGGCAGCTCATCTCCGTTCAAGATCGCTGAGTGCAGTAAAAGAGCAGGACATGTGCAGAAGAATGAATATCCTTCTGGCGTTCGCGCAGCCGGAGCGCAGCGTCACACTCGGGCTCGGTCGCGAACATGACGCGATCGTCGAAGCTATCAAGCGCGGCCGTTGCCGCGATGGAATCTTCGTCCAGCCAGTTCAGGCGATGACCGTCGATGCGCTCAGGCGAGCGCTGCTCGAGCGGCGGTACCACCTTGTCCACATTGGCGGGCATGGCACTGATGATGGCAAGGTTCTCGCTGAAACGGCTGAGGGCGGCAAACATCCAATTCCGGCGCAGGCGTTGGCCGATCTGCTCGGCCGTTACGGGGAGTCTCTCGAATGCGTGACATTGAATGAGTGTTTCTCGGCGGACGAAGCGGCGTTGATCGCTTTGGCCGGCGTTCCGGTTGTGATCGGCATGCGCAACGCGATTTACGATGGGGACGCTCGCGAATTCTCGAAGGGCTTCTTCGACACGATCGCTGCCGGGCGTGACCCTGAAGCCGCATACGAGCAAGGCCGAGAGGCTGTCAAACTCGCGTTCGGCGACGACGATGAGTTCAAATCGTGGCTATTCAAGTCGCCCGATGCCAAACGTGTTGACGAGTTGACCGTTGTCGTCGTCAGGAGAGAGGGCGCGGAGCATCATCTTCGGATTCGACCGACCGCTGCAGTGAGCCTGTTACTCGACATGGCAAAGTGCGCGGTTCTTGAAAGCCCGGTCTTCGCCGATACGCTCAACGGGCTTCCCGTGAAATGGACGCTGGTCGACCTCCGCGAAGAGGATTATTGGGACACGCTGGAACCGGGCGAACGCCAGTCCATGTGGGTGGTTGCGCAGAGCGCCGATGGACGTCACGTGAGCCGGCGGGGAAGCGATCGAATTCAGGATCTCAAGATACAGGAAGGTACAACGTTTCATCTTTACAAGACGCAGGACTTCAGTCGGCCGGCTGAGCCCGAGTCTTTCGAGTTCTAGCGGCGCCTGATTTGTACGGATCGCCGCCCGAGGACGTTCTTCCCCTCAGGCGTGACGAACCCAGATGCTTCGCAAGCGGCCCCGGCCGCGCAGATCCACCTGACCCGGCGCGAGCGCGAGATCCTCCACGCGCTCCTCGACGGCTGCACCAACCGTGAAATCGCCACGCGGTTCGGCACCACCGAGCAGACCGTCAAGAACCAGCTCTCCACGCTCTTCGACAAGATCGGCGTCTCGAGCCGCCTCGAGCTCGCCCTGGCCACGGTCTATCGCCGCCTGATCGATTCGCCCGCCAACTAGTACCTTCGTCATCTTGTCGCGTCCGCGCCCCTCGCGGACCATGGCTCCCCTCCACCCCCCGCTGTACGGATTCCGCACTTGTGACGTTAGTGCCGAATGACGCGGACGGCATGTCGCCGTCGCGGTCGTGGAGGAAGCAGTCATGAAACGCTACCAGTGGATTCAGTCTCTCGTCATCGGCGTCTCTCTGGCCGCGGCGGCCGCCTGCGGCTCGAGCGGATCGAGCAGCGCCAACCCGGCCTCGGCCTCGGCAGCGTCAACGGTCGCCGCCCCGTCGCTCAACCTGGCCGGCTCGTGGAGCGGCAAGTTGAACAACGTCAACAGCAACGGCGGCCAGGGCCAGACGAACCCGCCGAGCGCCACGTGGTCGGCAACGCAGAGCGGATCGACCGTCACCGGTCCGTTCTCGCTGACAATCGTCGACGGCGGCAAGTCCAGGACCTATACGGGCACGCTGACCGGAACCTTGTCCGGCGAGCAGCTGTCGCTCAACCTGTCGTTCCCGTCCGGCGCGTTTCCGGAATCCGCCGCCTGCACGATCACCGGAACCGGCACCGCGACTCCGACGACCACTTCCATTTCGTCGACGATGGCCATCGTCTTCGCGGCGCCATGTGTGGGCACGGTCTCCGACCGCCCGTCCGAAACCGATCAACTGACATTGAGCAAGTCGTAATCGCCCGCGCGCCGCGGGCCAGAGGATTGCCATGAAGACTTCGAGAATCTGTGCGGGCCTGATACTGGCGGTGGCTGCCGTGACCTCGTTCATGCGAACGGGTCACGCGCAGCAGCCGCCGCCACCTGTAGCGCTGACGATCCATCTGATCGGCCTCGGATCGCCGCCGATCACCGGCGCCGTCGACGTCATTCCCAAGGGGAGCGTCTGCGGCAATGCCGACGGCACGACTGCATGCACGTATCAGTTTGCCCCCGGCACGGCGATGAAGCTGACGTCCAACGCGCCGGGCGGATCGACGCCCGGCGTGTTCTCACTCGGCGCGGGTGACGCCGCCGGCTGTGCGACGAGCACGTGCACATTCACGCTCAACAACAACAGCGAGGTCACGGCCACCTTCGACCCGGGCGCGCCCGTCTTCACGGTGTCGATCAACCTGGCCGGCGACGCACCAGGCGAGATCGGCGCCGACAACAATCGCTGCCAGAACTACGACTTCGATCCCGCACACCTGCCCACCCAGTTCAGCGCGTGTCAGACGAGCTACGCGCCGCACTCGATGGTCACGCTGCAGGCCAACGCGCCGGCGGCCACCAGGTTCTCGAACTACTCCAACGGGACGAACACCGCCACCGTCTGCGGCGTCGATGCGGTATGCGGCTTCAGTCTGGAGAACAACACGTCGATCACGGCGTCGTTCTCACGGCTCACCGCGCTCACCGTCGATCCGTCGTCGTCCACGATCACGATCGGTCAGACGCAGTCGTACATCGCTCGCGGCACGTACGCCGACGGCACGTCGGCCGAAGCGATCGCGCAGGGACATCTCGGCACGTGGACGACGAAGGCGTCGATGAGCCAGACGCGCTTCGACTTTGCCGCGGCCGTCGCCGGCGGACGCGTGTACGCGCTCGGCGGTCTGGACGGCTCCGGCCAGGGCTCGAGCTTGCTCGGGTCGGTTGAAGCGTACGACCCATTGTCGAATCAGTGGTCGTCGAGACATTCGATGAGCCCGCGCGCGGGTCTCGCGGCCGGAACAATCGACGATCGCTTCGTCTATGCCGTTGGCGGAGACATCTCCGGCGCGTGCCCGGTGGACACGCTCGAGATGTACGACAGCGTCGCCGACGCGTGGACGACGAAGGCGCCGATGCCGGGTGGACCGCGACGGCTGCTGTCGGCAGCCGTCGTCGGCCGGAAGCTCTACGCCATTGGCGGCGAGCTGAACGAATGCTTCACGACGTCGGGCACGGTGCTCGGAAGGATGGAGGCGTACGATCCGGACACCGATCAGTGGACGAGGCTGCCGGACATGCCGACCGCGCGCAGGTTCTTCGGCGCGGGCGTGGTGAACGGGATCATCTACGCCGTCGGCGGCGACGACACGCACGACAACCTCGCGACCGTCGAAGCGTTCGATCCCGCGACGAACACGTGGAGCACGAAGGCGCCGCTGCCGGCGTCGCGATCGCTCCTGGCCGTCGCAGTGATCGACAACGTGCTCTATGCAATCGGTGGCAACAGCGGCGGCTACTTCAACTCTGTATTCGCCTACGATGCCGTTTCCGATACGTGGTCGAACAAGGCGTTCATGCCGTCCGTCATCACGCAGCTGCATCCGTCGACGGAAGTCAGCGGCGTTCGTGGCGAACTCGCGGCCGCAAGTCTGAATGACCGCCTGTACGCACTCGGTGGACTCGTGGCACCGGGCGGACAGCCGCCGGTGTCGATCGTCTTCTCGTTTGTGGACAGCCTGATCTGGAGCACGGACAGCGCCGCGGTCGCGCCGATCGCGCAGAGCGGTCTCGCGCGCGGATTCAGCGTTGGCTCGACGACGGTGACGGCGAGAGCCGGCGCCACGGTGTGCGAGCCGGCGTCGTGCGGAACGCTGAACGTGACGGCGCCGGCGCACATTCCGCCGGTGGTGACGATCTTCAGTGGAGGGTCATTCATCAGCGAGGGTCAGAGCATTTTGATGAACGGCAATTTCAATGACTCTGATTCGCACGCGTGGATCGCGACCGTCGATTTCGGCGACGGCAGCGGCGTCCAGCCGCTTGCCGTCACGCCTGGCTCAGGAGGACTCGGTCCGGCGGGGAGCTTCGCGTCGAATCACACTTATGCCGACAACGGCAGCTACACGGTGACGGTCACCGTGACCGATGCCGAGGGCACGGCCGGCTCGGCGACACAGCCGGTGACCGTGACGAACGTGGCGCCGTCGCTCAACCTGCCGAACTCGGCGTTGACGCAGGCGGGCAACGCGAACACATGGGCGTGCGGTTCGTTCCGCGATCCGGGCGTCAACGACGGACCGTGGATCGGACAGGTGAACTACGGCGATGGCAGCGGCACTCAATCGCTGACGATGCTCGTGCCGCCATCCGGCCCGTGCGCGGGCCCCGGTGGAAGCGGCGGGCCGACGGGATCGTTCGGCTTCAACCATGCGTACTCGCAGGGCGGAACGTTCACGATGACGATCACCGTGCGCGACAAGGACGGCGCCGTGGCGACCGGAACGGTCTCCGTCACCGTCAGCAGCCCCGCCATCCAGCTCGGACTGCCGCAGTCGCTACAAACGCAAACGGGCAGCACGTCCTCGTGGGGATGCGGCTCGTTCTTCGACGGGAACAGCGCCGCCGGGCCATGGTCGGGCACGGTGAACTACGGCGACGGCAGCGACAGCCAGCCGCTGGCGCTGATCGTGCCACCGTCCGGCCCGTGCGCGGGCTCCGGTGGAACCGGCGGACCGACCGGCGCGTTCAGCTTCGTGCATTCGTACAGCGCGACGGGAACGTTCACGGTGAACGTGACCGTGAGCAATCACGTGGGCGTCTCACGAAGTGGAAGCGTCACGGTCACCGTGAACAGCGGTGGCGGCGGCGATCACGGCTGCGCCGAGATCACGATGACGCTGTCGTCCGGCAACGTGCCGCCCGGGTTGATGGTGCAGATGACGGTGCTCGATCGGACGACGGGACAATCAGTCTTCGCCGCGCCGGTCCCGCTCGGCTTCACCGACTTCGGCCAGGCTCCCGCAGGATCGTATCGATTCCTGTTTGCGCCTCCCGCGGGCTACATCGTCACGCCGGCGCAGCTCGATGTGGACGTGACGTGCGGTAACAACGTGGCGCTCGTCGCACGCGTGGATGTGCTCGACACCACGCCACCGGCGCTGACGCTGAACGGCTCGAATCCGATGGTGATCGAAGGCGGTTCGGCGTTTGGCGATCCCGGCGCGAACGCCATCGACGCGGTGGACGGCACTCTCACCGCCCAGATCGTCGTCAGCGGCGCCGTGAATCCGAACGTGGTCGGCGCCTATGTCCTGACGTACACCGTCAGCGACCACGCAGGGAACGCGAGCTCTGTCATGCGAACGGTGCGAGTGGTGGATACGACGCCACCGGCCATCGATCCGCACGCAAACATCACGGTGCCGGCGAAGAACGCCCACGGAGCGGTCGTCCGATACACGGCGCCCGCGACGCACGACGCGATCAGCGGCAACGGCGTCGCGATCTGCTCGCCAGCGTCTGGCTCGACGTTTCGAATCGGCACAACGACCGTCGTCTGCACCGCGACCGACGGCGCCCACAACTCTTCGTCCTCATCCTTTGCCGTCACGGTCACGCGTAAACACGACAAACGGCACGACAAAGGACACGATGACGACGACGATGATGATGACGAAGTAGGCGACAATGACAGACGGTGATTCGTGAATCGTCCCTGAAGCCGGCACTCGATCGGCTTTATGGCGACTTCAACTACCCAGACTCGGCGGACGATCCCAAACCGATAGTCCGCCGATACGGTCGCAACGACGACAGGGAAGTCGTCGGGTTCTGCGCGGCGTCGCTGGCGTTCGGCCGCGTCGCCAGCGTGCTGCACTCGATCGAACGGCTCGTCGCCATCATGGGTCCGCGGCCCGCGGAGTACGTCCGGCAGTTCGATCCGGCCCGCGACGGCGCGGCATTCAAAGGACTCGTGCATCGCTGGACGCGCGAGAACGATCTCATCGCGCTTCTCTGGGTGCTGCGGCAGATGCTGGATCGCTCCGCCACGATCGAAGGCTTCTTCCTCGAAGGGTACGACGCGTCCGCGCCGGATCTCGCGACGGCGCTCGACAGCTTTTCATCGCGGGCCATGGCACTCGATCTGAAAGCCGCGTACGGCCGCGTGCCGACGCGACCGGGCGTCGGCTACTTCTTTCCGCAGCCGTCGAAAGGCAGCGCGTGCAAGCGCCTCAATCTGTTTCTGCGATGGATGGTCCGCCACGACGCGCTCGACCTCGGCGTGTGGACGCGCGTGCCGGCCAGCCAGCTCGTCGTGCCGCTCGACACGCACGTCATCCGCGTCGGACGATGTCTGCAGCTGACGAGATATCAGAGCCCGGGCTGGAAGATGGCGAGTGACATCACCGCGTCGCTGAAGAAGATCGATCCTGACGACCCGGTCAGGTACGACTTCTCACTCTGTCATCTGGGAATGATGAACGCCTGCGGCTTCAGCCGCGCGCAGGCGGACTCTCAGTGTCCACTACGTGGGGTGTGCCGGCCACGCGCGCGTACACGGCGGCCGTCCCGGCGATCATCCGCTCGACGGTGAACGTGTCGTTCACGCGCGCGAATCCCGCCTCGCCCATCTGCTGACGCCGCTCCTTGTCGCTGATGAGCGCGATGATCGCCTCGGCCATCGCCGCGTGATCGCGCGGCGGCACCAGCAGTCCCGTCACGCCGTGTTCGACAACTTCGGGAATGCCGCCGGCCTCGGTCGCGACGATCGGACGCGAGCACGCCATCGCATCGAGGAGCGACGTCCCCAGGCCTTCCGTGACGGAGCTCATCACGAAGAGGTCGAAGCTTTTCAGGCAGCCGAGGACGTCGGTCCGGAACCCAGGAAGCAGCACGTGCTTCTCCAGGCGGTACTCCTTGATTAAACGTTCCAGGGCCTCACGCAGCTCGCCTTCGCCCAGGATCACGAACCGCACGTCGGGCAGCTTCTGGACGACGATGTGGGCGGCTTCGATGAGGTGGCGCTGTCCTTTGTGCGGCACCAGCGCGGCGATGTTGCCGACGACCGGCGCGCCGTGAGGCAGAAAGAACGCCTGGTGGACGTCGACGAGCGGCGCCGCGAGGACGTGCTCGACGTCGATGCCTTCGTGCACCGTGACCGTGCGCTCCGCCGGCACGCCGTCGGCGACGAGCATCTGGCGGATCGCTTCCGATGCGGCGATGAAGCAGTCGACTTGCCGGTGTTTCCAGCGCGAGAACGAGTTGCTGCGAAGATGGAAATCGACGCGGCGTGCGGCGACGAGCGGAGGCTCGCCGTCTTTGGCTGACGCGGCGCCGAGCGACAACGCCAGTCCGGCCATCGCCACGCCGTGGGCGTCGTGCGCGTGGATCACGTCCGGCCGGAGCCGCTTGATGACGCGGTTCAGCCGCCAGGCGGCGGTGAAGTCCACTTCCGATTTCGGCGCGAGCGGGACGAGCTCGAGGCCTTCGGCCGCGCGCTTGCGCAGTTCGCCGTCCGGATGCGCGACGAGCGCCGCCCGCTGGCCGATCTCGCGAAGGCCGTTGACGGTCAGCAGGACCTGATTCTGTCCACCTCGCCACGTCCGCGCAGTGTCGATGTGAAGGGAAAACATGGTTCAGGGTTCGGGGTTCCTGGTTCCGCGTTCGAGTTCCCTGAGCTTTGCGAACTTCAGAAAGACGTAATACGCGTTCATTCGCGAGATGATCAGGCCTGGCATGCCGTCGAGACATCCGCCCTTCAGGATGTAGTTGCGGAAGAACGCGAACTTTGGCTGCACGGCCACATCGAAGAAGGTCGCGCGCCGGCCGGCGTCGAACATCTGCTGCGCCGCCAGCGTCGTATAGCGCTCGATCGTCTCCATGTGTTCGGCGATGTCGCGATAGGCGTAGTGCTGCAGTTCATGCCGCAGCCGGCCGACCGGGCCTCGTACCGTCACGCCCTCGTGCACGTACTTGCCGGTCCACTCGGCCGCGCGGCGATCGTAGAGGCGGAGCTGATCGTCCGGATACCAGTCGGTCGTGCGGATCCATCGGCCGAGATGAAACGTCACGCGCGGCAGCCGGTATCCGCGCACGGCCGGTTCCTGGGCGAGCGTCGCGGTGATTTCCGCCGCCAGCTCCGGCGGGACGCGTTCGTCGGCGTCGAGCGACAGAATCCAGTCGTTGTTCGCGAGCGACGCCGCATAATTCTTCTGCGCGATGTACCCCGGCCACTCGCGCGACACCACACGCGCGCCATGCCGGCCGGCGATCGCCACCGTGTCGTCGGTGCTGCACGAGTCCACGACGATGCGCTCGTCGGCCCATGCGACGGACTCGAGCGCGGCGGCGATGTCCGCCGCTTCGTTTTTCGTGATGATCGTGACCGAAACCTTCGGCACAGAGGAAGTCTAGTGGAGGCTGGAGGCTGGAGGCTAGGGGCTAGAGGCTAGAATGCATGTCATGACACGCGACGAGGTGCTCGACTTGTTCCGCCGATCCGGCGCGCTGCTCGAAGGCCATTTCCGCCTGACCTCGGGTCTGCACAGTCCCGGCTATCTCCAGTGCGCGCTCGTGCTGTCGCAGCCCGCGTCAGCGGAGACGCTCGGCCGCGCGATCGGCGATCGCGTGCGCGCGGTCCGGCCGACCGTCGTCCTCTCGCCGGCCGTCGGCGGCATCGTCATCGGCCACGAGGTCGGCCGCGCCCTCGGCGTCCGCGCGCTGTTCGCCGAACGCCAGGACGGCCAGCTCGCGCTGCGCCGCGGCTTCACGCTGTCGGAACGCGATCGCGTCCTCGTCGTCGAGGACGTGCTCACGACCGGCGGCTCGACGCGAGAGACGATGGACGTGGCCAGGGCCGCCGGCGCGGAGGTCGTCGGCGCCGCGTCGATCGTCAACCGCAGCGGCGGCCCTGTAGAGTTTGACAAGTTCGACGTGCCCTTCGAATCGCTGCTCGACTATTCGCTGCCGACCTACGCGCCGGAGCAGTGCCCGCTCTGCGCGAAAGGTCTTCCCGTGGTGAAGCCGGGATCGCGGCATGTGGCGGTCTGAATTGCAGAATGGCAGAAGGGCAGAATCGCAGGATTGATTGCAGGATTCGAATCCTGCCTTTCTGCAATCTGAGATCCTGCAATGCCATCATTCAAGATCACGATCGCCTATGACGGCAGCCAGTTTGTCGGCTGGCAGCGTCAGGCGGCCGGGACCTCCATTCAAGGACTGATCGAAGACGCGCTTCGCGAGCTCGACGACCGCGACGTGGCCGTCGCCGGCGCGGGGCGGACAGATGCGGGCGTGCACGCGATGGGGCAGGTCGCGAGCTTCACGCTCGTCCGTGACACATCGCCCGAGGTGGTCGTGCGGTCGCTCAACGCGAGACTGCCGGCGGACGTCCGCATCATCTCCGCGGAAGGCGTGCCCGCGTCGTTTCACGCGCGCTTCAACGCGACATCGAAGACGTACCGTTATCGCCTTTCGAATGCCGACGTGCTGAGCCCGTTCGAGCGCACGTACGCGTGGCATGTGCCCGGGTCGCTCGACGTCGCGGCGATGGCCGAGGCCGCGCGACTGGTTGAAGGCCGGCACGACTTTGCGGCGTTTCAAACCGTCGGCGGCGCGACGGGTTCGACCGAGCGTGTCGTGTCGGCCTCAATGCTGACACCGGCCGGCGACGGGCTGTTGATCTACGAAATAACCGGCGACGGATTTCTGCGGCACATGGTGCGCGCGATTGCCGGCACGCTCATCGAGGTGGGACGCGGACGACGGGGGGCCTTGTGGATGCGCGACGTGATCGCGTCGCGCGACCGCTCGCAGGCGGGGAAGACCGCGCCCGCGCACGGGCTGTTTCTCGTGCGCGTCGACTATGGCGTTGTACAATCCAATACCCATGTCGCTTGAGCAACTCCTGGCGTGGATCCCGCCGGGTTCGCCCGACGAAGCGCTCGCGCGGACGGTGAGCGTCGATCAGCTGCCGGCGCACGTCGCGATCATCATGGACGGCAACGGGCGATGGGCCGCGCAGCGCCACCTGCCGCGCGTCGAAGGGCACCGCGCGGGCATCGACTCGGTCCGCGACGTCGTCGAGACCTCGGCGCGGCTCGGCATCGAGGTGCTGACGCTCTACGCGTTCTCGATCGAAAACTGGAAGCGTCCGCGCGCCGAGGTCAGCACGCTGATGCTGCTGCTGAAGCGCTACCTTCGGTCCGAGCTGAACACCCTGCTCGACAACAACATCCGCTTCCGCGTCATCGGCCGCTCCGATGAGCTCTCCGCGGACGTCCAGGCCGAGCTGGCGATGGCGATCGAGCGGACGTCGAAGAACACGGGGATGCTGTTCAACATCGCGCTCAACTACGGCGGCCGGGCGGAGATCGTCGACGCGGCGCGCAAGGCCATCGCGTCGGGCATCGATCCGGCGGACCTCGACGAGCGGCGCTTCGGAGAACTTCTCTACACGGCCGGCCAGCCCGATCCGGATCTGCTGATCCGTACGAGCGGCGAAATGCGCGTCAGCAATTTTCTTCTGTGGCAGATTGCGTACTCGGAGATCTGGGTCACCGACACGCTGTGGCCGGATTTCCGCTGCCGGCATCTGCTCGAGGCCATCCTGGCCTATCAGAAGCGCGATCGCCGGTACGGCGGCATCAAAGCCCCGCCGGTCGCCCTCAGCGCCAAGTGACACGCGTCCTCAGCGGCGCCGCGCTCGTCATCATCGCCGTCGCCGTCGTCTGGTTCGCGCCGCCGCTCGTCTTTTTTCTCGCCGGCGAAGCGCTGCTCGTGCTCGCCTTCGTCGAGTACGTCGCGCTCGCGCGCGCGCACCAGCTCGACGTGCCCGCGTGGCCGGCCGGCGCGGCGGTCGCGTTGACGTGCGCGACGTTCTCGCATGCGGCGCTCGGCGGATCGAGCTGGTTCGCGCTCGACGCGGTGCTGCTGTCGGCGGCCGTGGCCCTCGGCGCGCTCTCGCTGCCGCGGTGGCGTGGCGGCGCCGACGCGCTGCCGCAGACCGCCGCGGCGTGTCTCCCTGTCCTTTATATAGGGCTGCCGATCGGCGCGCTCATCGCGATCCGCGAGATGCAGGGCCCCCAGGGACTGTTCCTGCTGATGCTGACGGTGATGGTCAGCGACACGGCGCAGTACTACACGGGCCGCTTGTTTGGACGCACACCGCTTGCGCCCGCGATCAGTCCGAAGAAGACAATTGAGGGCGCGATCGGAGGCTTCGTGTTCGGGACGCTGCTACTTGCCGGCGTGGGCCACTGGTGGCTGCCGTCGGTGCCGCTCGCCGTGCGCATCGTGCTGGGCGCGGCGATTGTCGCGCTCGGCATCGCGGGCGATCTGTTCGAGTCGATGCTGAAACGCAGCGCCGGCGTCAAAGACAGCTCGACGCTCATTCCCGGCCACGGCGGCGTGCTCGATCGCATCGACGCGCTGCTGTTCGCCGCGCCGATCTACTACGTCGTGCTGAAGTATGTCTAAGCGGCGCATCGCGATTCTCGGATCCACCGGGTCGATCGGGAAGAGCGCGCTCTCGGTCGTCGACGCGCACGCGGATCGGCTGTCCGTCGTCGGGCTGGCCGCGGGTGAAAACGCCGATCTCCTTGCAGAGCAGATTGCGAAATACCGCCCGAACACCGTCTCGATGGCGTCGGGCGCCGCGCTCGATCGCCTGAGGCAGAGCGGATCGTCCGGCGTCACGATCGCCGGCAACGGGCGAGACGGCCTCGTCGCGGTCGCCACGGCGCCGGACGTCGACATCGTGCTGTGCGCCTCGTCGGGCACCGAAGCGCTCGAGGCGGTCGTCGCGGCCATCGAGCACAGGAAGACGATCGCGCTCGCGAACAAGGAAGTCCTCGTCATGGCCGGGGGCATCGTCATGGACGCCGCGCGCCGGCATGGCGTCGCGATTCTTCCCGTGGACAGCGAGCACAACGCCATCCACCAGTGTCTGCACGGCCGGGACCGCGCGGAGATCAAGCGGCTGATTCTGACGGCGTCGGGCGGACCTTTTCGCGGACGGTCCGCGTCTGAACTTCAGGGAGTGACCGCGGACGAAGCGCTGCGCCACCCCACCTGGCGCATGGGCCGCAAGATCACCATCGACTCGGCGACGCTGATGAACAAGGGCCTCGAGGTCATCGAGGCGCACTGGCTGTTCGGCGTGGGCGCGGATCAGATTGACGTCGTCGTGCACCCGCAGTCGGTGGTGCACTCGATGGTCGAGCTGACGGACGGCTCGGTGATCGCGCAGCTTGGCGTCACCGACATGCGCCTGCCGATTCAGTATGCGTTTTCCTACCCCGAGCGGTGGACCGCCCCGCTGCTGTCGCTCGATCTCGTCCGCGCCGGTCGTCTCGATTTCGATGTCCCCGACACGACGGCGTTTCCGTGTCTGGCGCTCGCGTATCGCGCGCTCGAGGCCGAGCGCAGCCTGCCTGTCGTGCTCAACGCCGCCAATGAAGTCGCCGTCGCGCGTTTCCTCGACGGCCGTATCGGTTTTCCGGCAATCGCGCACGTCATCGAACAGACGATGGCCGCGCACACGCCGGCCGAGGTGACGACGCTGGCCGGTGTGCGGGCGGTGGACGTCTGGGCGCGGGAACAGGCCCTCGCCACGGCCCGCGAAGTAGAATTGAAAGTCTGAGGTTGCTGTCGTGACTGCAGTTGTTTACATCCTGTCGTTTCTTTTCGTGCTCAGCGTGCTCGTCTTCGTCCACGAGCTGGGCCACTTCCTGGCCGCCAAGCGCGTCGGCATTCGTGTCCTCAAATTCCAGCTCTTCTTCAACCCGACGCTCCTCAGCTACAAGTACGGCGGCACGGAGTACGGCATCGGCGCGCTGCCGTTCGGCGGCTACGTGAAGATGGCGGGCGAAGCGTCGGAAGACGGCCCGACCGGCGATCCGACAGAGTTCCTGTCCAAGTCGCGATGGCAGCGCTTCCAGGTGCTCGTGGCCGGACCGGCCATGAACCTGCTGCTCGCGTTCCTCCTCGCGGCGGTCGTGCTCTATCAGGGCGCGGAAGTCGAGAGCTACAACGATCAGCCGGTCGTGGTCGGCGTCGTCAAGGCCGATTCGCCGGCGGCGAAGGCGGGCATTCGGCCGGGCGATCGCATCGTCACCGTCGCGGGGCACCGCGTCGACACGTGGGAAGAGTTCTTCGTGAACATCGGCACGCGCGCGAACCGTGAAGTGCCGATCGGCCTGCTGCGCGAAGGGCTCGACGTCACCAGCACGGTGACGCCGGTGTCCGATGACAAGGCACGATTCGAAATTGGCGACATCGGCGTGCTGCCGAACGTGCATCCGCACCTTTTGTCGATTGCCGCTGGCGAGCCCGGCGACAAAGCCGGCCTGAAGGCCGGCGACGTGATCGTCGCGGCCAACGGCGAGCCGACCACGTTCGGCGAGGAGTTCCGCCAGATCATCCGGAGGAACCCGGACAAGCCGATGTCGCTGTCGATTCTTCGCGCCGGCTCCCCGATGACGATCTCGGTGACGCCGCGGCTGAACGGAAAAGTCGGCTACCTCGGCGTCACGCCCGTGGACGACACGAAGATGATCAAGCCGTCGGTCGCCGGCGCGTTCAAGCTGAGCGCGCAGAAGAACGTCCAGATGGCGGGCATGATCGGCCAGACGGTGTGGGGCTTGCTCACGCGGCAGCTGTCGCCCAAGCAGCTCATGGGGCCGATCGCGATAGCGCAGGTGTCGGGCGAGTCGGCGCAGCTCGGGTGGCTGGCCGTGGCCAGTCTGATGGTGAGCCTGAGCCTGAATCTCGGCCTGCTGAACCTGATGCCGATTCCGATGCTCGACGGCGGCCACATCTTCATCATGGCGATCGAAGGGATCGCGCGCCGCGACTTCAGCATCCGCATCAAAGAAAAGATCCTGCTCGCGGGCTTCGTCGTCCTGATGATGCTGATGGTGACGGTGCTCTACAACGATCTCGCGCGCCTGTCCGTCTTCGCACGCCTCAATCCCTGGAGATGAGCCGGCCCTGAAAGGGCCGGCCTACGAAGACACTTCGCGCATCGCGGCTTTCGCGACCGCGATCGTCTTGTCCACATCCTTCGTCGTGTGCGCGGCGGACAGGAACCATGCCTCAAACTGCGACGGCGGCGGGTAGACGCCGCGGGCAAGCATCCCTCTGAAGAACTTCGCGTATTGATCGGTGTTCGAACTCGTCGCGTCCTTGTAGCTGCGCACCGGTTGGTCGGTGAAGAAGGGCGTGAGCACGGATCCGACGGCGTTGACCTGCAGCGGCACGCCCGCATCGCGCGCCGCGGCGGCGAGTCCGGCGGCGAGGCGCGTGCCGAGCGCCGCGAGATCGCGGTAGAGCTTCGGCGAAAGATGATCGAGGCACCAGATGCCGGCCGTCATCGCGAGCGGATTTCCCGACAACGTGCCGGCCTGATAGACGGGCCCTGACGGCGACACGAGCGACATGAGATCCGCGCGGCCGCCGTACGCGCCGACCGGAAGTCCGCCGCCGATGATCTTTCCGAGGCACGTGAGATCCGGCCTGACGCCGGTCGTCTTCTGCGCCCCGCCCGCCGAGGCGCGGAAACCGGAGATCACTTCGTCGAAGATCAGCAGGGCGCCGTTCGCCGTGCACGCGTCGCGCAGTCCCTGCAGAAATCCCTGCGCCGGCGGCACGACGCCCATGTTGCCGGCGATTGGCTCGACGATGACTGCCGCGATTCGATCTTTGTTGGCGGCGAACAGTCTGTGAACGGACGGCAGGTCGTTGTACGACGCGATCAACGTGTCGGCGGATGCCCCGGCGGTGACGCCCGGGCTGTCCGGACTGCCGAAGGTCAGCGCGCCCGATCCCGCCTGGACGAGAAACGCATCCGCGTGGCCGTGGTAGCAGCCCTGGAACTTGATGATGCGGCTGCGCGACGTGGCGGCGCGCGCGACACGCAGCGCGCTCATCGCGGCTTCCGTGCCCGAGTTCACGAAGCGGACGCGTTCGAGCGACGGCATGAGCTTGATGACGCGCTCGGCCAGCGTGACCTCGAGCGGGCTCGGCGCGCCGAAGCTCGTGCCGTCCTTCGCGGCGCGCGCGATCGCCTGCGTGAGCCCTTTCGGCGCGTGGCCGTGAATCAGCGGTCCCCACGACATCACGTAGTCGATGTACGTGTTGCCGTCGACGTCGACGAGCGTCGCGCCCGAGGCGCGCTTGATGAAAAGGGGCGATCCGCCGACGGATGTGAACGCGCGGACGGGGCTGTCGACGCCGCCGGGCAGCAGCTGCGAGGCTCGCGCGAAGAGCTTCTTCGATTTGTCAGTGCGCATAGGAGAGCGTCAACGTTATCAGAAGAAGGCTAGACAAATCTCTCCCGGCCGCGTGTCTTATAGGGCAGAGTCGGCGGAGTGAATCGTGATGACGCGCATCGGCTGTACGACGAGCATGGCCCGGCCCTGCTGGCGTATGCCTGCGCGCTGCTGAGGGATCCGTCGGCGGCGGAGGACGTGCTGCACCAGGTGTTCCTGAATGTGATCCGAGGCCGCGCGGCGGTCGCGCAGGACGTGAAGCCCTATCTGTTCCGGGCCGTGCGGAATACCGCGCTCAACCACATCCGCGGGCAGGCGCGCGAAGTGGAGTTGGCTGACGGCGGCGTGTGGCTCGAAAGCCCGGATGGATCGACGGAGACGGCCCTGGCGCTGCAGTCGGCGTTGAAGACGCTGCCGGACGAACAGCGCGAGGTGATGGTGCTGAAGATCTGGGGCGAGCTGACATTCGAGGAAGCGGCGTCCGTGATCGGCATCTCGCCGAACACCGCCGCATCGCGGTATCGCTACGGGCTCGCGAAGTTGAAGGAGATCTGGCAGTGACGATGAAATCGGGACCGGAAGAATTCGAATTCCGTCTCAAACAGTTTCGTCCGCGTCGGCCCGCGACGATTCCAGACGAACGGCTGCAGCGCCTGCGAGGGCCGATCTGGGTCGCGGTGGCCGCCGCCATTGCGGCGGTGATGCTGATTGCGACGTGGATGAAGACGCCGTCCTCGGATCAGCCGCCGGTCGATACCACGACGCTCACCACGCTCGCGCTCGAGCGGCCGGACGAGTTCGATGCCGCGCTGGCACGGATCTCTCGAGCGTCGCTTCCGGACGTCACGCAGCCGGGCGGCGCGTTGCATCAGCTGGCGAAGTTTTAGATAGCGTAGCGTCCGGCTTTAGCCGGACGTGACAGGAGTTCTTGTGACGAAGACCATCACGACTTGCCTCATCGCGGCGTTTGTGCTGGTGTCCCGCGCGGATGCGCAGGCGCCAACGACGAATGCGGCGCTCCGCTACTGGATGGCGTTCGCGGTCATGCACGACCCGCCGGCGGATCAGGCGACGGCGCAGTTGCTGGACCGCGTTGCCGGCGGTACGTCGCCGTGGGACGAAGGCAAACTCGGGAAGCTGCTCGACGACAACCGCGAAGCGCTCGAAATGATGCAGCGCGCGTCGAAGCTCCCGTCCTGCGACTGGGGACTCGAATACGAGCTCGGATCGAATACGCCGATTGAGCATCTGGCGAAAGCGCGCGCGCTGGGCCGGCTGAACGGCATCGCGGGAACGCGGCTGGCGTCGCGCGGCCAGTGGGCGCAGGCCGTGGACGTCTGGCTCGCGGGCGTCCGTTTCTCGCAGCACGTCGCGCACGACGGCACGCTGATCGCCCTGCTCTCGGCGCGGCTGTCGCTGTCGCCGAGCCTGAAATCGCTGGCGCGCGCGGCCGCGCAGCCGTCACTCGATGCGGCGCATCGCGCGACCATCTCAACCGTCGTGCGCGCGACTCCCGAAGCCGGGTTCGATTGGGCTGATGCGATGCGGCGCGAAGCCGAGGTTCTCGCGGTCGCGCGCAAGCGGGATCCGAATCTGAAGGCCGGAATGCCGTCGCAGACGAAGCTCGATCAGATGGCGGCCGAAGTCCGCGCGGAGCGAAAGGCCGTGCTGGACGCGGTTACGCGATAGCGCGGGCGGCTTGGCGGGCGTAGTACGTAATGATGATGTCGGCGCCGGCGCGGCGGATGGATGTCAGGCACTCGAGCATGGCGCGCTTCTCGTCGATCCAGCCGTTGCGGGCGGCGGCCTTGAGCATCGAGTACTCGCCGCTGACGTGATAGGCGGCCGTCGGGTAGCCGAACTCGTCTTTCACGCGCCTCAGCACGTCGAGATAGTGCAGCGCCGGCTTGACCATCACGATGTCCGCGCCTTCTTCGATGTCCTGCGCCACCTCACGCAGCGCCTCGTCGGCGTTGGCCGGATCCATCTGGTACGACTGCCGATCGCCGAACTTCGGCGCGGAATCGGCCGCCTCGCGGAACGGACCGTAAAACGCCGACCAGTACTTCGCCGCATAGGCCATGATGGCCGTCTGCTCGAAGCCGCGCTCGTCGAGCGCCTGCCGGATCGCGCCGACGCGGCCATCCATCATGTCGGAGGGCGCCACGATGTCCGCGCCGGCGACCGCGTGCGAGACCGCCGCGCGCACGATCTGCTCGACCGTGGGATCGTTGCTGACTTCGTTGTCGACGATGATGCCGCAGTGGCCGTGGTCGGTGTACTCGCACAGGCACACGTCGGTAGCGACGAGCACGTCGGGCACGGCGCTCTTGATCGCGCGCACCGCGGACTGGACGGGCGCATTCGGGTCGTACGACGCGGAGCCGACGCCGTCCTTGTGCTCGGGCAGGCCGAAGAGCAGCACCGAACGGATGCCGTCGCCGCGCGCGCCTTCGACTTCTTTCACCGCCTCGTCCACCGACAGGTTGAACACGCCCGGCATCGAGCTGATTTCGCGGCGGACGCCGCGGCCTTCGCAGATGAAGAGCGGCAGCATGAACATGTCGGGCGCGAGCCGCGTTTCACGCACGAGCGCGCGCATCGCGTCGGTGCGGCGGAGCCGGCGGTGGCGCCGCGTGAGCTTCAGTGTCGACTGGGCTTGCGTAGGATTCATAGAGCAGCTTCGACTTCGAAGTATCTTACGATCGCCGCCACGAGCGCACTCACCGTGTATTTCTCGGGCATGACGTGCGTCTGGATGCCGGATTGTGAAGCCGCCTCGGCCGTCACCGGTCCAATCGACGCGACAATCGTCGTGCGCAGCAGGTCGGCGGCCGGCTCGGCGCCAAGCACGCGCACCAGATTGCGCACCGCGGACGGGCTCGTGAAGGTGACGACGTCGAGCTTGCGGTCGAGGAGCATCCGGTAGACGTCCGGATCGTCGTCGCGCTCGTTGTCGTTCGCGACCGTGCGATACGCCACGACTTCCGTCAGCTGCGCGCCCTGTTTCCGCAGCTCATCCGCAATCACCTCGCGGCCGATGTCGGCGTGGGGCAGCAGAATCCGCATCCCTGACATCTGACCGGCGGCCGACAGCGCATGCACGAGCGCCTCGGCGCGATACTCGCCGGGCACGACATCCGCCTTGAGGCGGTAGTGCGCCAGCCGCTCGCTCGTCGCCGGGCCGACGCAGCACAGCTTCACGCCGCCCAGCGCGCGCGCATCGGTCGCGCCGCGAAGCAGCCGTCCCATGAACGCGTCGACGGCGTTGGTGCTCGAGAAGATGATCCAGTTGAACGTGCCTGCGTTGGCGCACGCTTCGTCGAGCGGTCCGTAGTCCTCGGGCGGCTCGATGCGGAGCATCGCGGCTTCGACGACCTCTGCGCCCATGGCTTCGAGCTGGTCGACGAACTCGGTCGCCTGACCCTTGGGGCGCGTGACGAGCACGCGCTTGCCGAACAGCGGCCGCTCGTCGAACCAGCGCAGGTGTTCGCGCAGCGCGGCGACGCGGCCGACGATCAGCACGCCGGGCCGATCGACCGGTGATTTCTGCAGCACGTCGGCCAGATCGGCCAGCGTCCCGTCGATCGTGCGCTGCGTGGGAAGCGTTCCGTCAAAAATCACCACGGCCGGTTCATCGGCGGGGCGCCCGTGCGACAGCAGCGAGCGCACGATCTGCGGCAGCTGCTGCGGGCCCGCGTAGCAGGCGATCGTGCCGTCGAGACGCGACAGGCTGGTCCAGTCGACCTCGATATCCCGCTCGGCTTTGCCTTCGTCCTCGTACCCGCGGATCAACGTGATGGTGTCGCCGCCGCCCGAGTACGTGATCGGCACGCCGGCGTATGACGGGGCCGCGAGACACACCGGGACGCCGGGCACGACTTCGAAGCGGACGCCCTGTTCGTGGAGGAAGAGCCCTTCGGTGCCGCCCGTGTCGAAGACGAACGGATCGCCCCACTTGAGTCGCGCGACCGTCTTGCCCTCGCGCGCTTTCTCGGCGATCAGATAACAGATCGCTTCCTGCTCGAGCGGCTGCGGCGCGGCTTTGCCGAGATCGATCTTTTCCGCGTCGGCTCGCGCGTGGCGGAGCAGGCGAGGATTGACCAGATGGTCGTAGAGCACCACGTCCGCGGCCGCGAGACACTGCATGCCCCGCACCGTGATGAGACCCGGGTCTCCCGGACCGGCGCCGATCAGATAGACGATGCTCATTGGGCGCGAACCTCCGCAAGTATGTCACTAGCGCCCTTCGCCATGAGCTCACGTCCGACGCGAAGTCCCAATTCGTGGGCATCGCCGCGGCCGGCCCGGGCGGTGGCGCGAATCACGCGGCGCCCGTCCAGGGACGCGACGGCGCCGACGAGCTCGAGCATCGACGTCTCGGCCGGCGACGCCAGGGCGCCGATCGGCGTCTGGCAGCCGCCGCCAAGCGCTTCGACAACGGCGCGTTCCGCGTCGAGCGCGGCTGCCGTGTCGGCGTCGCTGATGCGCGAGACAAATTCTCGTGTCGCGCCGTCGTTGTCGCGGATCTCGATCGCGACGATGCCCTGGCCAGGCGCCGGGACGCAGACGTCGGCGGGCAACGCCAGGGAGATGCGCGAGGCGAACCCGAGCCGGCGCAGGCCTGCCGCGGCGAGCACGAGCGCGTGATGTTCGCCGGCGTCGAGCTTCCGCAGCCGTGTGTCGAGGTTGCCGCGGATGTTGTCGAACCGCGCGCCCGGAAACACGTTCAGCAGTTGCGCAACGCGCCGGACGCTTCCGGTGCCGATGGACGGCGAAGGCCCAAGCAATTCGATCAGGGCTGAGGGCGTAAGGCTGAGGGCTGGAGCCTGTAGCCCTTCGCCTTCAGCCCTGACCGGCAGTACCACTGCATCGCGTGGATCCTCGCGCGGCAGCACGCCCGCGATGGTGAGGCCATCGGGCAGGATCGCCGGCATGTCCTTGCTGCTGTGCACGGCCAGGTCGACGTCGCCGCGCAGGAGCGCGTCTTCGATTTCCTTCACGAACAGCCGCTTGCCGCCGACGTCAGACAGCGGCCGATCCTGCAGCTGGTCTCCGGTGGTCTTGATGATGACGATGCGGCAGGGCGGAGCGCCGGCGGCGGCGAGCCGCGCGGCGACGGTGTTGGCCTGCCACAGCGCGAGCTGACTGCCGCGCGTGCCGATGCGAAGTTCCTGCACTAGCGCTGGCGTCCCGAGGGACGCGACTTCGCGCGGAACGGCTCGACGCGAGTGTCTGTCTTCTGCTCGGCGTCTTCGAGTCCGAATACGCGCGTGATGGCCTCCGCGTACATCGTCGCCAGTTCCGGATCGGCCAGTCCCTTGAGCTGCGCGGTCGGCATCAGCAGAAGCTTTTCGACGAGCAGGTGCGTGATCTCATCGACGCGTGCGCGCGCTTCGTCGCGGGCGTCGGGCGGGAGGCCCGACAGCTTGAAGTCGAGCCGGTCGAGTTCGGCGCGGCGAATCGACTCGAACGACTGCCGGAGCGCGACGACGGTCGGAATCACGCCGCGCGACCGCAGCCACGTGCCGAACTTGCCGAGCTCCTCGTCCACGATGGCTTCCGCCCGTTCGACCTCGCTGGTCCTGCGCGCGAGGTTTTCGCGGACCGACGCCTGCAGGTCGTCGATGTTGTAGAGGAACACCTGCTCGATTTCGCCGGCGGCCGCTTCGACGTCGCGCGGCACCGCGATGTCGATGATGAACAGCTGGCGCCCGCGCCGTGGCCGCATCACCGACTCGATCCGCGCCTTGGTCAGAATCGGCGTGGCCGCGCCGGTGGCCGTGATGACGATGTCGCTCGCGGCGAGCGCGGCGTCCATGTCTTCCCATCGCGCCGCGATGGCGCCGCCGATCGCTTCGGCCGTCCGCGCGGCGTGGGCGATGGTGCGGCTGACAATCGTCACCTGCTTCACGCCCTGCGACTTCATGTGCTGCGCGGTGAGCTTGCCCATTTCGCCGGCGCCGAGCACGACGACGCTGCGGCCTTCGAGGTTGCCGAAAATCTTGCGCGCGAGGCTCACGGCGGCGTAGCTGACGGAGACGGCGCCCGACCCCAGATTGGTTTCCGTGCGCACGCGCTTGCCGACGGCGAAGCACGAATGGAAGAGGCGGTTGAGCAGCGGTCCCGCCGTTTCGGCCTGCCGCGCCGCGCTGTGCGCCTCTTTCACCTGTCCGAGGATCTGCGGCTCGCCGACGACCAGCGAGTCGAGTCCGGCGGCGACGCGGAACAGATGCCGCGCGGCGTCGAGGTCGGTGACGTCGTACACGTGCGGCTCGATGGCCGACGGATCCACGTCGTGAAATGTGCTGACGAACGACACCAGTTCGGATTTCGCCGCCGCCACGTCGTCGCAGGCCATGTACAGCTCGGCGCGATTGCACGTCGACAGCACGGCGATCTCAGCGCCGTTCCCGCCGGGTCTGCGCGAGGCGAGGGTCCGTAGCGCGAGCTCGACGCCGCGCGCCTGGAAGTCGACCCGCTCACGCACTTCGATGGGCGCGGTCTTGTGCGAGATTCCGACCAGAAGCAGGCGCATCAGAAGCTGTGGCTGTGGGTGAGGAAGTAGCTGATCGGCAGGAAATTCAACAGCACGATCGCGAACCCGAGCGCCGACAGGTAGGCGGTGCGCTTTCCGGCCCAGCCGATGCGGCGCGCCGCGAACAGCTCGAACGAGTACACGGCCCAGCAGACGAGCGCGACGAAGATCTTCGGATCTTCGAGCGTCATCGCCGGCGCCGGCGCCTGGATCGCGAACACGCCGCCCGCGACCAGCCCGATCGTCAGGAACACCCAGCCGACGACGATGGCGCGCTGGTTCATCTGGTCGAGCACCTGGAGCGAGGGCAGCCGCGCGAAGAAGACGCCGAGATGCTTCGTCTTGATTTCCTTGAACAGCAGCACGTACGTGATGCCGATCACGAACGCGAGCGCGAAGCTCGCATACGCGAAGAGCAGCGACGACACGTGGACGCCGAACACCGGTCCGCGGAGCACCGACGATCGCACGTCGACGTCGGTCTTGAACGCCGGAATGGCCTGCAGCGCGAGAATCAGCGTCAGGATGAAGACGCCCATCGCGCGTTCGTCAGTCGTGACTTCCGTATAGAGATACGCCACCGCCAGCAGCCACACGAACATCGAGATGGCGGAGGTCGCATCGAACACCGGCACCTGTCCGACCTCCATCGTCCGCATGCCGATGATGAACGTGTGGGCCAGCGCCGCGGCGGCGAGGATCGTCGTCGCCGTGCGGCCGAGCGCCGGCGTGCGCCTGGCGAAATGCCACGCGTAGGCGAGAAACGCGGCGGCATACAGCGCGAGCGGTACCAGGTTCATGTCTGGGTCGTGTTACTTCGTGGGACCGAAGTAGCCTTGCTTCGTGCGGGTCGCCGTGCCCTGACGCGTGGTCTGCACGACGACGCGGCGCCAGGCGCCGTCGCGCCGCGGGTTCTTCGACGTGTAGCCGACGGTGTACTGGCTCGAGAGCTCGTCGGAAATCTGCCCGTAGACGCCGTTGAGATCGGCCACCTGATTCGGGAAGAACGAACGGCCGCCGGTCTGCTGCGAGAACTGCCGGAGCACGAACTCGGCTTCCTTGAACAGTTTCGATCCGTTGCCGCCCGCCTCGTTGTCGCGCAGGCCAATCGTGTAAATCGCGGTCTCGGATCGTTTGGCCAGGTCGAGGACTTCCTCGAACGGCAGCAGGCTCGACGTGTCTTCGCCGTCCGAGAGCACGACGATCGCCTGACGCCGGATCTCGTCGGTGTTCTTCGCGACGACCTTCTTCAGGTCCTTCAGCGCGATGTAGATCGCGTTGTACATCGACGTCGATCCGCCGGCCGAGGTCCGGCGAATCGCGGTTTCGAGCTCCTGGGCCGCGCTCGTGAAGTTCTGCAGCACCGTCACGCGGTTGTCGAAGTCGATGACTTCGGCCAGGTCCTGCGCGCGCAGGCGGCGCGCGAAGCCGACGGCGGCTTCCTGCGCGGTCGGGAGCTTGGCGTCCATGCTGGCGCTCGTGTCGAGCAGCAGCGCGAGCGCGATCGGGAGGTTCGTCTTGTTGAAGAACGTGACGTCCTGCTTCGCGCCGTCTTCGAAGACGTTGAAGTCCTTCTGCTCGAGGTCGGTGAGGTAGCGCGTGCCTTCCATCACGGTGACGTTCAGCGAGACGAGTTCGACGCCGGCGCGGAACGACGGCTGCGGCGCCTGTGCCGCCGCGATCGCCCCCGCGCAGACGGCTGCGGCTGCGGCCGCGGCGAAGAACGCCCTCACTTGGCGGCCTTCACCGGCGTGCCGCGCACGGTCAGCTCCGCGCGCTTCGCCGTGATCCTGATGCGTTCGGGGGGAATGAGCGACTGCGGCCGCGCATACGTGACGAGGTACTGGTGCGTCAGCTCGTCGGCGACCTGCTTCAGCCGGCTCGCGAGCGCGCTCGGCGCCAGCACGTTGTCGTACCGGCCGCCCGTTCTGTCCGGGCCGTCCGAGTAGATGAAGGCGCGCTCGCGGCCTTCGGACGTCGCCGTGTCGGTCGGCGGCGTGCCGACCATGACGATGTGCAGCGAGGCGCCGGCGTCGGTGAGGGCCGACATCACCTGATCGTGGTACCGGTTGCTCAGTTCGGGTCCGTTCGTCGCGATGGCGACGATGACGGGTCGCGCGGCTTCGCGCTTCTTGAAGGCGCGCGAGGTTTCGAGGATGCCGTCGAGCATGTACGCGCCGCTGTTGGGCTGCGTGAAGATCGCGGCGCCCTTCAGGAGCTTTTCCTGATTGGATGTGTAGTCGACGAGGAGCGTGGCGCGCTCGGCCACGGCGAGGAGCATCACCTCGTTCTTCGACGGGCCGCCCGTGATTCCCTTGATGAATTCGGTCGTGGCATTGCGGATGTCGCGGATGTCGGTGCTCGATCGGGCGCTGTTGTCGACGAGCAGCGCGACCTGCATCGGCGCCGTCGCGGGCTCGACGCGCAGCACTTCGCGCGCGAGGTTGTCTTCGCGGACCACGAAGTCGGCCGGCGTCAGACCTGCGACCGGGTTGCCGTCTTTGCCGAGCACGCTGGTGTAGAGACCACGCTGAAGCGTCTGCGCACGAGGCGCCGCGATCGCGACGAGCACGAGGAGGACCGAAGCGCCGAAGGCGACCGTACGGCGTGGATGGGTCATTCGATCAGTATAGTCCGCGTCGATCCGGAATTCTGCGCCAAAAACTGGTTTGAAATGTTGCACTTGCAGCAAATCGCCACTTGTGGTGTGCGCGGGGCTGCGTTTCTTGACACCCCCAAGAGCGAATGTTATAAAACAGCGGCTTTTCTGCCGCCCCCGGATGCCTTCAGCCTACATTCCCATTGCCATCTTTGTCGTCATCGCGACGGGTTTCGCGTTGTTCACGCTCGTGGTGTCGGGATTCATCAGCTCCAAGCGCTACAACAAGGTCAAACTCGAGCCGTATGAGTGCGGCATCGAGCCGCTGACCGACGCGCGCGACCGGTACAGCATCCGGTACTACCTGGTGGCGATGCTCTTCGTGATTTTCGACGTCGAGACCGTGTTCATGTTTCCGTGGGCGGTCATCTTCGACAAGCTGCTGCTGTTCGGCCTGCTCGAGATGCTCGTGTTCATCTTCATCCTCGTGGTCGGCTACTACTACGCCTGGCAGAAGGGCGCCCTGGAATGGGTGTAACAAATGTCGTGGGTGTAGCCCGTGGCTGACGCTCCCGAACACGCGCCCAGGGCCGCGGCGCCCAGCGGTCCGACCGAGCCCGCGCCGCCCGCCGACGCCGCGATTCCGGCGTTCGTCACGTCGCTCCAGGACAATGTGGCCGGCAGCGTCGCGCAGCTGAGCCTCTATCTCGGCGACTGGACGGTGATCGTGCCCGCGTCGCATCTGGTGCAGGCCGCGCAGTACCTGCGCGACGCGGCGGACTGCGCGTTCGACTACCTCTCGGACCTGACGGCGACGGACTGGCCGCCGCGCGCCGAGGCGCGCTTCGACGTGCTCTACATGCTCTACTCGACGCGTCATCGTCACCGCGTCCGCGTGAAGGTGAAGGTCGCGGAAGATCAGCCGCTCGCGTCGGTGACCGGCGTCTGGCCGGCGGCGAACTGGCTCGAGCGCGAAGTGTTCGACATGTTCGGCGTCAATTTCACGGGCCATCCCGATCGCCGGCGGATTCTCATGCCGGAAGACTGGCAGGGCCACCCGCAGCGGAAGGACTATCCGCTCGAAGGGCCGGGCGAGCTGCTGATGGAAAACCCGATCGACTGGCTGAAGCTGCGCCAGTCGCGCGACGAAGCGGACATCGAGTAATGACCTACCTGCCGCCGGAGACGATTCACGGCGCGATGTTCGACACGAGCGAGCTCGTGATCAACATGGGCCCGCAGCACCCGAGCACGCACGGCGTGCTGCGCGTCGTCCTGCGCCTGGACGGCGAGAAGGTCGTCGACGCGGACGTCGTCATCGGCTACCTGCATCGCGGCATCGAGAAGCTCAGCGAAAACCGCAACTGGACGCAGATCATCCTGCTGACGGACCGCATGGACTACGTCGCCGCCGCCACAAGCAACGTCGGCTACTGCGAGACCGTGGAGAAGCTGCTGCAGATCGAGGTGCCGCGGCGCGCGAAGTACCTCCGCACGGTGCTCATGGAACTGCAGCGGATCGCGAGCCACTGCCTGTGGGTCGGCACGCACGCGATGGACATCGGCGCGATGACAGTGTTCCTCTATGCGTTCCGCGAGCGCGAGCTGATTCTCGATCTCTTCGAGGAATTCTGCGGCGCGCGTCTCACGTACAACTCGATGCGCATCGGCGGCCTGCCGCAGGACATCCCGCCGGGCTGGGACAAGAAGGTCCTCGCGTTCTGCGACGTCATGGACGGGAAGCTCGACGAGTACGAGACGCTGCTCACGCACAACCGCATCTGGCTCGAGCGGACGAAGGGCGTCGGCGTGATCCATGGCGCCGAGGCGACGGCGCTCGGCCTCTGCGGTCCCGCGCTGCGCGGATCCGGGGTCGCGCGCGACGTCCGGAAGGACGAGCCGTACGCGGCGTACGACGAAATGGACTTCGACGTGCCGGTTGGCATGGCCGGCGACACCTACGATCGGTATCTGGTCCGGATGGAAGAATTCCGGCAGTCGCTGCGCATCATCAGGCAGGCGACCGCGGGCCTTCCAGAGGGCCCGATCGTCGGCAAGGTGCCGCGCCTCATCAAGCCCGCCGCCGGCGAGACGTATCACGCGATTGAATCGCCGAAGGGCGAGCTCGGCTACTTCATCGTCAGCGACGGCAAGTCGACCAACCCGTACCGCTTCCGCGTGCGTCCGCCGTCGTTCTGCAACCTGCAGGCGCTGCCGCGGCTCGTGCGCGGCCACATGGTCGCGGACGTCGTCGCGTTGATCGGATCAATCGATATCGTGCTGGGCGAGGTGGACCGGTGAACCCGCGATGATCGAGCAGTTCGTCATCCCGACGCTCAAGATTCTGATCGTCCTGAACGCGACGCTCGTCGGCGTCTCGTACATGACGCTCCTGGAGCGCAAGGTCATTGCGTGGGCGCAGTCGCGGCTGGGCCCGATGCGCGTGGGGCCGTCCGGCGTGCTGCAGCCGATCGCCGACGCGGTCAAGCTGCTCCTCAAGGAAGACATCACGCCGACGAAAGCGGATCGGTGGGTGTTCACGGCGGCGCCGGTCATCTCGATGGTGCCCGCGCTCATCGTCTACGCCGTGATTCCGTTCGGACCGGTCGTCCGCCTGTTCGGCCGCGACGTCTCGCTCTACATCACGGACATCAACGTCGGACTGCTGTACATCGTCTCGGTGGCGTCGGTCGGCGTGTACGGGATCATCCTCGCGGGCTATGCCAGCAACAGCAAGTTCCCGCTGCTCGCGAGCCTGCGCGCGTCGGCGCAGCTGATTTCGTACGAAGTCGCGGTCACGCTGACGCTCGTGAGCGTCATCCTGATGTCGGGCACGCTCAGCATGGTGGGCATCGTCAACGCGCAGTACAACGCGCACGTCTGGTTTGCCTTCGTGCAGCCGGTCGCGTTCGTGATCTTCTTCATCGGCAGCCTCGCCGAAACCAACCGCGCGCCGTTCGACCTGCCCGAAGCAGAGCAGGAGCTCACCGGCGGCTTCCACACCGAATACAGCGGCATGCGCTTCGCGCTGTTCTTCCTCGCCGAATACGCGAACATCATCGTCGTCTCCTCGGTGGCGACGACGCTGTTCTTCGGGGGATGGCTGCGGCCGTTCCCGCACGTCGCCGCGCTGCATTTCCTGGACCTCATCCCGAGCTGGACCTGGTTCCTGCTCAAGTCGTTCGTCTTCCTCTACATCTTCATCTGGGTGCGCGCGACGCTGCCGCGCTACCGCTACGACCAGCTCATGCGGCTCGGATGGAAAGTGCTCATTCCGCTGGCGATCGCGAATCTCGTTCTCACCGGCATCGTGAAGGTGATGTTGCTCTGATGGCTGAGGCGATCGCGTTCTACACGCTTGCGGCGTTCATTCTCGGCTTCGCCGTGCTGGTGGTGACGACGAAGGACACCGTGCACAGCGTGCTGTTCCTCGTCCTCGACTTCCTGTTCGTGGCGGCGCTCTACGTGCTGCTCAACGCGCCGTTCCTCGCCGTCATTCAGGTGCTCGTCTACGCAGGCGGCATCGTCGTGCTGTACCTGTTCGTCGTCATGCTCGTGAACCTGAAGCGGCCGCCGGAGGCGCACCAGGATCCGCATCGCCTGTCGAAGCTCGGCTTCGGGCTCGCGGGCGCCGTGCTCATCGAGCTGGGCGCGATTCTCATGTCGGGCTATCTGAAAGCGCCGCCCGCGGCGGCGGCGACGCCTGCGGTGCTGCCGGTCGTCGGGAACACCGAGCAGGTCGGCTGGCTGCTCTATACGCGCTATCTCATTCCGTTCGAAATCGCCTCGATGCTGCTGCTGGTGGCCATGATCGGCGCGATTGTTCTGGCCAAGCGGGAACTATGAATCGGGTCATTGAGTAAGTGGGTAACTTGATAATTGACTGGATGATTGAGCCGGCAATGCGCAAATTCCATTACTCGATTACTCGGTTACCCGATTACCAGATTCGAGAATCATGATCACACCAACCCACTATATGTTGTTGTCGGCGGCGCTCTTCATCATCGGCGTCATCGGCGTGATGGTGCGCCGCAACATCATCATCATCTTCATGTCGATCGAGCTGATTCTGAACGCCGTCAACATCAACCTCGTGGCGTTTTCGAACCAGCTGCACGACGTGGTCGGCCAGGTGTTCGCGGTCTTCGTCATCGCGGTGGCCGCGGCTGAGGCCGCCGTCGGCCTCGGCATCATCCTCGCGTTCTACCGCAACAAAGAAAGCGTCAACATCGACGAGATGAATCTGATGCGCTGGTAATGCGATATATCTGGCTCATTCCCCTGCTGCCGGGCATCGGCGCCGCGATCAACGGCCTGCTGGGCATCCGGTATTTCTCGCGCAAGACGGCGGGCATCGTCGCGTGCACGATGATGGCGGCGGCTCTTGGCGTGTCGGTGATGGCGTTCTGGCAACTGCTCGGCCTGCCGGCCGACGCGCGCGGCGTCGACGTCGTCGTCGCGCAGTGGATTCCGTCGATTCCGCTCGCCACGCACAACGGCGTCGTCGGCATGTTCCAGGTGCCGTGGGGATTCCGCCTCGATCCGCTGTCGGGGATGATGATCCTCGTCGTCACCGGCATCGGCACGCTGATCCACGTCTACTCGACGGCCTACATGGCCGACGAGCCGCGCGGCGGCGTCGCGCGCTTCTTCTGCTACCTGAACCTGTTCTGCTTCTTCATGCTCATGCTCGTCCTGGGAAACAATTTCCTGGTGATGTTCGTGGGCTGGGAGGGCGTGGGCCTCTGCTCGTACCTGCTGATCGGCTACTGGTACGAGAAGAAGAGCGCGTCGGACGCCGGCAAGAAAGCGTTCATCACGAACCGCATCGGCGACTGGGGCTTCGTCCTCGGCGTCTTCCTGATTTACTCGACGTTCGGCACGCTCGACTTCCGCGCCGTGCAGAACGCCGCCGCGACGATGCCCGTCGAGGCGATGCACTTCGGCGTGCTGTCGTTCATCTGCCTGTTCCTCTTCGTGGGCGCGACGGGCAAGAGCGCGCAGATTCCGCTGTATGTGTGGCTGCCCGACGCCATGGAAGGTCCGACGCCGGTCTCCGCGCTGATTCATGCGGCGACAATGGTCACCGCGGGCGTCTACATGGTCGGCCGCAACGCCGTACTGTTCTCGCATGCGCCGCAGGTGATGATGATCGTCGCGATCGTCGGCGTGCTGACGGCGCTGATGGCGGCCTCGATCGGACTCGTGCAGTACGACATCAAGCGCGTCCTGGCGTACTCGACGGTGTCGCAGCTCGGCTACATGTTCACGGCGATGGGCGTCGGCGCGTTTTCGGCCGGCGCGTTCCATCTGATGACGCACGCGTTCTTCAAGGCGCTGCTCTTCCTCGGCAGCGGCTCGGTGATTCACGCGATGGGTGGCGAGCAGGACATGCGCAGGATGGGCGGGCTCAAGAAGTATCTGCCTGTCACGTTCGCGACGATGATGATCGGCACGCTGGCGATTGCGGGCATCGTGCCGCTCGCGGGCTTCTTCAGCAAGGACGAGATTCTGTTCCGGGCCTTCGTCGCGAACAAGGCGATCTGGGTCGTCGCGGTCGTCACCGCGCTGATGACGGCGTTCTACATGTTCCGCCTGATGGCGATGACGTTCTTCGGCGGCTATCGCGGTCCCGCGTGGGACGCCGCCGGGCACGGGGCCCCCGCGGGACACGGCCATGACGCCGGGCATGCGCAGGCGGATCATCACGATGCGGCGCACGATGCCGGTCACGGCCACGGTCCATGGCACGGCCCGCACGAGTCGCCGACGCCGATGACGTTCCCGCTGATGGCGCTCGCCGTCGGCGCGATTGTCGCCGGCTTTGTCGGCATTCCCGCCGCGATCGGCGGCAGCAATGCGATCGAGAAGTTCCTCGAGCCGAGCTTTACGGCGTCCGCCCCGGCCGTGGCGGGCGAAGGGGAGCGCGCGGCCGCCGGTGAAGCGGGCGCGGCGGAACACGAAACATCGCACGTGTCCGCCAACGTCGAGCGCGGCCTGATGGGGTTCTCGCTCCTCGTCGCGATTGCCGGCATCCTGGTCGCACGCAAGTTCTACGTGACGAGCCCAGAGATTTCCGATGATCTCGCCGAGCAGTGGGCGGGCCCGCATCGCGTGCTGTCGAACAAGTACTACGTCGACGAGCTCTACGACGCGACGGTCGTCTCGGGCACGTTCGGCGCCGGCACGGGCCTCTGGGCCGTCGACCGCAACGTCGTCGACGGCGTGGTGAACGGCAGCGGCTGGATCACGATCATCAGCGCCTGGTTCTCGGGCCTGACCGATCGCATCGTCGTCGACGGCCTCGTGAATCTCGTCGGGCGCATCTGTGAAGAAGGCAGCTTCTGGTTCCGGAAGCTCCAGACCGGTCTCGTGCAGAACTACGCGCTGTTGATGCTGTTTGGCGTCTTCGCGTTCGTCAGCATTTACTTGTTCATGCGGTGATATGAATCACTATCTTTCGATCATTCTGTTCACGCCGCTCGCGGGCGCCCTCATTCTGCTCCTGGTCAACAAGCAGAACGAGAACGCGATCCGCTGGATCGCCAACCTGGTCGCGCTGGCCGGGTTCGCGATTTCAGTGCCGCTGTGGTTCTGGTATCAGCCGTCGGGCGCCGACTTCCAGTTCGTCGAGCGCGCGCCGTGGATTCCGTCCGTGGGCGCCGAGTATTTCCTCGGCGTGGACGGCCTCAGCACACTCCTGATCCTGCTGACGACGATGATGGGGTTCATCGCGATCCTGTCGTCGTGGACCGCGATCACCGAGCGCGTGAAGGAGTTCTACATCTTCCTGCTGGTGCTGCAGACCGGCATGCTGGGCGCGTTCATGTCGCTCGACTTCCTGCTGTTCTTCCTGTTCTGGGAAGTGATGCTCGTGCCGATGTATTTCCTCATCGGCATCTGGGGCAGCGACAACCGGCTGTACTCGGCGATCAAGTTCTTCCTCTACACGCTGGTCGGCAGCGTCGTCATGCTGCTGGGCATCCTGGCGCTCTACTTCTACAACCACAGCCTGACGGGCGTGTACTCGTTCGACGTCACGTTATTCCAGAAGCTCGCCGTGCCGTTCAACATGCAGTGGTGGGTGTTCCTCGCGTTCTTCCTCGGCTTCGCGATCAAAGTGCCGATGTTCCCGTTCCATACGTGGCTGCCCGATGCGCACACCGATGCGCCGACCGCGGGCTCGGTGATCCTGGCGGCCGTGCTGCTGAAGATGGGCACGTACGGCTTCCTGCGGTTCAGCCTGCCGATTCTGCCCGATGCGACGCGGCACTTCGTGCCGATGGTGGCGGTGCTGTGCATCATCGGCATCGTGTACGGCGCGCTCGTGGCGCTCGCGCAGAAGGACTGGAAGCGGCTCGTCGCGTACTCATCCGTCAGCCACATGGCGATGGTGATGCTCGGCATGTTCGCGCTGAATCCCGTCGGCATCACGGGCAGCATCATCCAGCAGCTCAACCACGGCATCTCGACCGGCGCGCTCTTCCTCCTCGTCGGCATCGTCTACGAGCGCCGCCACACACGCGAGATCTCCGAGTACGGCGGCTTGTCGAAAGTGATGCCCGTCTACGCCGCGATCTTCCTGATCATGACGATGTCGTCGATCGGGCTGCCGGCGCTCAACGGGTTCATCGGCGAGTTCCTGATCCTGCAGGGCGTCTTCATCTACAGCAAGGTCTGGGCGGCGTTCGCGGCGAGCGGCGTCGTGCTCGGCGCGGCCTACATGCTCTATCTCTACCAGCGGACGATGTTCGGCAAGATCGAGAATCCGAAGAACGAGCATCTCCTCGATCTGAATCACCGTGAGTTCGCGACGTTTGCGCCGCTGCTGGTGCTCGCGGTCTGGATGGGCCTCTATCCGGCGCCGTTCCTGCGCCGGCTCGAGTCGTCGGTCAACCACATCGTCGTGCGCGTGAACTCGCAGTACGCCTCGGCGTGCGGCGGGGGAGCGCCGGCCGCGACGGAGGTGGCCGACGCGTCCAGCGTCGGGCGCTTCCTCGCCGCGGCGCCCTGCGGTCCGGACGGCAAGCCGCTGGCGCCGCCGCCGGTCGCGCCGCCGTCGGCGGCCCAGGCGCCAGGAGCGCCACAGTAATGCCGGCAGGTCTTTCGACGAGCGACTTCTATTACATCCTGCCCGAGCTGGTGCTCACGGGCGGGGCGCTGCTCGTCCTGATTGCGGACGTCCTGCTGCCGCGCGGCAGCAAGGCGCTCGGCTGGATCACGATGCTCGCCATCGGCGCGACGCTCGCCTCGCTGGCGCCGTTCACGTCCACGCACGTCGAGGTCGCGCACGGGCTGCTGGCGGTGGACCGGTTCTCGCTGTTCTTCAAGATCATCTTCCTCGGGGCCGCGGCCATCACGACGCTGATCTCGATGAAGTACATCGAGATCGAACGCATGGGCGCGGGCGAGTATTACTTCCTGATTCTCTGCTCGACGCTCGGCATGATGATCATGGCCGGCGGCATCGATCTCATCTCGATTTTCATCGGGCTCGAGACGATGGCCGTGTCGTTCTATATCCTGACGGGCTTCATCAAGCCGAACCCGCGCAGCAACGAAGCGGCCGTGAAGTATTTTCTCCTCGGCGCGTTCTCGCTCGGCATCCTGCTGTACGGCATGTCGCTGATGTACGGCCTGTCGGGGACGACGAGCCTGCGCACGATGGCGACGGCGTTCGTCGGGCAGGAGCGCGATCCTCGCCTCGTCCTGGCCGTGATTCTCGTCGTGGCGGGCGTGGGCTTCAAGATCGCGGCGGTGCCGTTCCACATGTGGGCGCCCGACGTCTACGAAGGCGCGCCGACGCCGGTGACCGCGTTCCTGTCGGTCGGATCCAAGGCGGCGTCGTTCGCGATGCTGCTGCGGCTGTTCCTCGAGGGCATGCCGTCGCTCAACGCCGACTGGCGGATTCTGTTCGAGGTGCTCGCGATCGTCACGATGACGGTCGGCAACCTCGCCGCGCTGACGCAGAGCAACCTGAAGCGCATGCTCGCGTACTCGTCGATCGCGCACGCGGGTTATCTCCTGATCGGCATCGTCGCCGCCGGCGCGGGCTACACCCGCGGAGTGACGGCGACGCTCGTGTATCTGTTCATCTACACGTTCATGCAGCTCGGCGCCTTCGGCATCATCATCCTGATGCGCCGTCAGGACGTCATCGGCGATGAGCTCAAGGATCTGAGCGGCCTCTACCTGCGGCGTCCCGTCGCGGCGTTCGCGATGCTGCTGTTCATGCTGTCGCTTGGCGGGATTCCGCCGACGGCGGGCTTCATGGGCAAGTTCTGGCTGTTCAGCGCCGCGATTGAAGCCGGATTCGTCTGGCTGGCGGTGATCGGCGTCCTCAACAGCGCCATCTCGCTCTACTACTACATCCGCGTCGTGGTGTTCATGTACCTGAAGAAGGATGCGGCCGGCAGCGAGCCGGTCTTCAGCCCGCCGCTGGCGCTTGCCGTTGGCGTGGCCGTCGTCGCGACGATCGTGCTCGGCGTGTATCCGCGTCTCCTGTTCGACGTGGCCGAGGCGTCGGCGCGCACGCTGGGCGCGGCCGGTCTGGCGGCCACGCTTCGCTGAGAATCCTTCAGGTTCGCGGGGAGATTTCGCGTGTTGCGCCTGCGTCCGGTCGCGTGAATGATTTCACAAGGTACGATATAGTCGGGTGACTGGGGGACTGCTGACTGCTGATCGTCGCTTCCCCGGCTGGGTCCGCTACTCCGGTGTCGGCCTCGAACTGGCCGGCGCGACCGCCGGCCTTGCGCTTCTCGGGTACTGGATCGACGGGAAATTCGGAACGACCCCCTGGGGAATTCTGGGCGGCGTCATCATCGGCATCGTCGGCGGCCTCTACAACCTCGTGAAGCAGTCGCTCGAGGCCGTTCGAGAAGCCAAAGACGACGATGACGCAGCGTAGGCGCTACGCGCGCTTCCTGGGCCTGGCCGTTGCGATTGTCGTGGCGCTCGGCGCCGTGGGCGTGCTGCCGACGCGGCGCCTGGCCGGCCCCGAGGCTGTGGCCGCGATGATTGCCGGCTGCGCAATCAGCCTGGTGTCGGCGGCGCTGGCGGGACTGCTGCTGGTGACGGTGTCCGGCGACACGCCGGACGCGCGCATGAAGCGCAGCTTCCTGGCGATGGTGGTCAGGCTGGCTGTCGTCGTCGTGCTGGGTATGGCGGCGGCGCTCGGCGGAGTGTTTGCGCCGCAGCCGCTGCTGTTCTGGATCGCGACCGGGTACGTGGCGCTGCTTCCGCTCGAAGTGAGACTGGCGATATGACCGAACAAGAAAGCCCTCTCGAACACATCGTTCAGCATCCGCTCGTCGAGCGGCCGGCGAACGTCGGGCTGCTGACGCCCAACGGCACCATCACGATCTTCTCGGATCAGATCGCGATGATCGCGCTCGCCGGGGTGCTGCTCGTCGCGCTGGTGCCGATGATGGTAAGGCGCCGCCGCGGCAACGCCGGCGTCGACGCGATGGTGCCCGCGGGCTCGGCGAACATGCTCGAGGCCGTCTGCGAATATCTCCGGAAGGAAGTCGCCGAGCCAGCGCTGCACGAGCACACCGATCGCTTCATCAAATACATCTGGAGCGTCTTCTTCTTCGTGCTCACCGTGAACATCCTCGGCCTGCTGCCGATTCCGGCCGTCTCGAATCTCTTCGGCACGCACCTCGGCGGCACCGCGACCGGCAACATCTGGATGACGGCGACGCTGGCGATTACGACGATGCTGATGATGGTCGTCAACGGCCTGCGGCTGGGCGGAAAGGCGTACCTCGCGCACTTCTGTCCAGGTCCGATCTGGATGGCGCCGTTGCTGGTGCCCGTCGAAATCATCGGGCTCGTCGCGAAGGTCTTCGCGCTGGCCGTTCGACTGTTCGCCAACATGATCGCGGGGCACATTCTGCTCGCCGTGCTCCTGTCCTTCATCATGGTGGCCGGTGCGAAGAGCACCGGCCTTGGCCTCGGCATCGGCGCGCTCGTCGTCGCGGGCAGCGTGGCCATCAATCTGCTGGAGCTGTTCGTGGCGTTCCTGCAGGCATTCATCTTTACGTTCCTGACGACGCTCTTCATCGGGATGTCGGTCGTGCTGCATCACGACGAGCACGAGGCCGGACATGGACGCGAACACCATGGAGCGGCGGCGCATTAGAGGGCAGAGGGCTTAGGGCGTAGGGCGTAGGGCCGGAAGGCCAGCCTTTTGCCTTCTGCCCTTTGCCCTGACGTAGTAGCAATATCGCCATGCCCGCAAGGTTCGGGGCGGATGCGGGCCGTGAGGCGTGACTGCGATGGCGATTGGCAACGGCCGCTCCCCGGGCGGCGAAGACGAAGGGAAGTTGACGATGGATCGTAAGCAGATTTTCCGAATGGCTCTTGGGTTCGCGGCCGTGAGCGTGGCGGTCCTCGCGATGCCGTCCGTGGCGTTCGCGCAGGAAGCGGCCGCGGCCGCCGAGAAGGGGACGTTCCTGACGACCCACGGCGCGGGCTGGCTTGGTGGCGCGATCGGCGCCGGGCTCGCGATCATGGGCGGCGCCGCCGGCATCGGCCGGATTGGCGGGTCGGCGGTCGAGTCGATGGCGCGGCAGCCTGCCGCGGCCGGGCAGATCTCGACGGCCATGATCATCACGGCGGCCATGATCGAAGGCGCGACGCTGTTCGCGGTGGTCGTGGGCATGATGGCGGTGCTGAAGGCGTAGAAGTGCGATTAGGGCTGAGGGCGAAGGGCTGAGGGCTTGTCGAGCGCTTGCCCTCCGCCATCAGCCCTGAGCCCTGTTTTGCAACGCGCTCGTAGAAGGTAGACCGATGAAACGACTGCTGACTATCGCCTTTGTGGCACTGACCGCGCTTCCGCTTCACGCCGCCGAGGAAGCGCCCGCGGCCGCGCTGAGCCCGTTTGCCGGCAATCTCGGCAACGCGGTCTGGACGCTCGCGATCTTCCTGATCGTCGTCGTCGTGCTCGGGAAGTTCGCGTGGGGGCCGGTGCTCGCGCTGCTTCAGGAGCGCGAGGCATTCATCCACAAGTCGCTCTCCGACGCCAAGCGGGATCGCGAGGACGCGGAAGCGAGCTTGAAGGGTTACGCCGCGAAGCTCCAGAGCGCACAGGCCGAAGCGGTGGCGATCATCGAGGACGCGCGCCGCGATTCCGAGCGGCTGCGCGAGGAACTCCGTCAGCGCGCCAAAGCGGAGGCCGACACGATTCTCAAGAACGCCGAGAGGCAGATCGAGATGCAGACGACGCGCGCCGTGCAGCAGATTCGGCAGGAGGCGGTCGATCTGTCAGTGACGATTGCCTCGAAGCTGCTTCAGCGCAACATCTCGAAGGAAGACAACGAGAAGCTCATCGCCGACGCGCTCAAGCAGATCGAGTCGTCACCTCGATCGCACTGACCGAAAGACCGAAGATACGGCGAAGATCCGCGCAAAATCAGAGCAAACTGCATACGCGTTTTTGGATTATCCGCGATTCGTCCCAGGAAAACCGCCATCTAACGTGCAACGGCGGTTACTGGCCACAGGACCGATATATTAAGATTCGAACCTAGGGCTCCAACCGCTTGGGGTCCGTCTCGTCACGTTGTCTCCGTTGCGATGCACATGTATCCGAACCGCGACAACTCTAAAGGAGCACTCAAATGCGCGTACGAAGTCTGGTAGTCCTCTTCGCCATGGCACTTGCCGCCGTGGTCGGTGTGGGCGTGCCGAGCACGCTGGCACAAACTGAAACCGGCCGCATCACCGGGAAGGTTGTCGACCCGCAAGGTATCGCGGTTCCTGGCGTGGCCGTGACGGCCACCTCGATCGCGACCGGCGCCGCCCGCACGACGGTGACCGATGAAACCGGAAGTTATGCGCTCGCGAATATCCTCGCGGCGCCGTACGACTTGTCGTTCCAGCTGCAGGGATTCAAGACGTCGACCCAGCGCGTGCAGGTCACCGTGGGTGCGGCTGTCAACGTCGACACCAAGCTCGAACTGGGCGCCGTCACTGAAACCGTTCAGGTGACAGCCGTCGCGACCGTGGTCAACGTCTCCAATGCCGAAGTGGCGACGACGGTCTCTCAGGAGCAGATTCGCGAGCTCCCGACGCTGACGCGCAACCCGTACGACCTGGTCGCGCTTGCCGGCAACGTGACTGAGAGACCGCCCGACACGCCGAGCACGGCGACGCGCGGCACGGGATTTTCCCTCAACGGTCTCCGCGCGGCGGGCACGAACATCCTGCTCGATGGCGCCGCGAACAACAACGAGTTCGACACCACGGTGGGGCAGGCCGTGCCGCTCGACTCCGTGCAGGAATTCTCCGTCGTCACCAACAACTTCTCGGCGCAGTACGGCCGGGCGACCGGCGGAATCGTGAACGTCGTCACGAAGTCAGGGACCAACCAGTTTCGCGGCACCGGCTATGAGTTCTTTAGAAGCGATGCGCTGGCGAACAACACGGTCGACAACGTGGCGAACGGACTCCCGAAGGGCTCCTTCAAACGAAATCAGACGGGGTACAGCATCGGCGGTCCGATCAAGAAGGACAAGGTTCAGTTCTTTTCGAGTCTTGAGTACATCCGCATTCGCAGCAGCGACACGCTGATCACCTGGATCCCGACGCCCGAGTTGCTGGCGGCGAGCAACCCCGCCACGCGTGCTTTCTTCACGGCGTACGGTGCTGGCGCGACCATCAATGGTCCCGTCCTGAATCGGAGCCAGGTCTCCGCGATCGTGGGCAGCGGCGCCGGTGCATTCAACAGCCTCTCTGCAACGCTGCCGGCATTCGGACGCGTCGACAAGGTGCTCCCGATCGACGCCGGCGGCGGCGACCCGCAGGACCAGTACCAGATGGTCAACCGCGTGGACGCCAGCCTGAGCCCGAGAACGCAGTTGTATGTCCGGTACGCGTATCAGAATCAGGAAGCGCAGCCCGGCACCAATTCAAACGGACCGTACGCTGGATACGATACGAGTTATCTGAACAAGAACCACAACGTGCTCGGCTCGGTGACGCACGTATTCTCGGACAACTTCACGAGCCAGACGAAGCTGGTCTGGAATCGTATTTACGGCGACCAGCCGCTCAACGGCCCGCCGCAGCCGACGCTCTACATGAATCCGAGCGGCGTGGTGCGCCTGCAGGGATACCGCATCGGCTTCCCGGGCTACTTTGCGTTCCAGCCCGGCAATGCGATTCCGTTCGGCGGACCGCAGCAGTTGACACAGCTCTATCAGGACCACACGTGGCTGAAGAAGTCGCACGACATCCGCTTCGGCGGTTCGTACGTGCACATCGCCGACAACCGGACGTTCGGTGCGTATGAGAATGCCGTCGAGGCGCTCAACACCACCTCGAACGCGCTGACCTCGCTCAACAACCTCGTCCTCGGCCAGATCCTGCGCTTTCAGGCGGCGATCAACCCGCAAGGTTACCCGGGCGGGACGTTCGTGACGCCCGTCCAGGCGCCGAGCTTCACGAGCTTCAACCGCTACAACGAATTCGCCCTGTATGCGCAGGACAACTGGGCGATCGGCAATCGCGTCAAGATCAATCTGGGCCTGCGGTACGAGTACTACGGGCCGCAGCAGAAGAGCGATCCGAAGTACGACTCGAACTTCTACTACGGCGATCCGTCGGTGTCGGTGAGCACCAGCACACCTCAGCAGATCATCGCCGGCGTCCGCACCGGCGCTCCGGCTCCATCGAACACGAGCCCGACCGGCACGCTGTGGAAGAGCGACTGGAACAACTTCGCGCCGCGCGTCGGCTTCGCGTATGACGTCAGCGGCGACGGCAAGACGAGCCTCCGCGGAGGCTACGGCATGGCCTACGAGCGGAATTTCGGCAACGTGACGTTCAACGTGCTCTTCAACCCGCCGCAGTACCTCGTGGCCTCGATCGATGCGCCGACCGACGTGCCGTCGCAGCCGATCTACACGGACAATGCCGGCCCCTTTGGCGGTGTCGCGGGCGTGAGGAAGGCGATTCCGGCTGGCAGTCTCCGCCACGTCGATCAGAACATCACGACGGCGTACAGCCACATCTACGGCGTGTCCTTCCAGAAGGAGATCAACAGAAGGACGAGCGTGTCAATCGATTACAACGGATCGAGCGGACGCAGTCTCTACGACCTGGCGGATATCAACAAGCGCGGCGCGCCGCTGGTCTATGAAGGTGTGGGCACGGCGACGTCGCGTCCGAATCCGGCCTTTGCGGCGTTCAACTCGCGCGGCAACCGCGGACAGTCGCAGTATCACGGCGTGACGTTCGGCCTCGAGGGGCGCAACCTCGCAGAGACAGGGCTGGCTCTGACCGGCAAGTACACGCTGAGCCAGGCCAAGGACAACCTGAGCACGACGTTCTCCGACAGCTCCAATGGCAACGGCGCGTTCAACCTCGGCTACCTCGACGCATTCAACCCGATGCTCGATTACGGATATGCGGAGTACGACTCCAGGCACCGGCTGAACGTGTCGGCCATCTGGAACCTGCCTTTCCTCAACGAGGGCAAGGGCATGAAGGAAACGCTGCTCGGCGGCTGGTCGCTGAACGCGATCCTGAACATGCACAGCGGGTATCCGTTCACGATCTACGACTGCACGAACGGGCTCGCGCTGTGTATGCGGGCGATTGACGCGGCTGGCCTGAGCCGGACTGTGGGTGAAGGCACCGCGACGGGCAATCCCAACGAGTACAACCTGCTGGATCTGACGCCGATCCTGAAGACCGCCGGCAGCTACATCAACCCGCTGACGAAGAACTCCGACTTCGGGCCGTATCCGTCGACGATGACGGCTCGCGACGACTTCCGCGAACCGGGCTACTGGAACGTCGACTTCCTGATGAGCAAGCGCTTCCGCTTCGGTGGACACTACGCGGCGCAGTTCAGGCTCGAAGCCTACAACCTGTTCAATCACCAGAACATGTATGTCCACGCCGACAGCGCTGACGTCAGCAGCGCGACGGCGATCACCGGCTTCAAGGACGGCAACCGCCGCATGCAGCTCGGATTCAAGTTCGAATTCTAAGCACGAAGAACACGAAGCACATCTCAGGCACGAAAGGCACGAAGAAAAACAGCGGCGGGCTCCCACGGGGGCTCGCCGTTCCTTTTTTCACGCTCCTGTTTCTTGCTGTCGCCTCCGCGGCATTCGCTCAAGCTGAAACCGGCCGAATTTCCGGCACCGTCGTCGATCCGCAGGGCATCGCCGTGCCCGGCGTTCGCGTTGAGGCCGTCTCCGTATCGACAGGTGCGGCCCGCACGACGACGACCGACACGTCAGGCGTGTATGTGCTGCCGAACCTGCCGGCAGCCTCTTACGAGATCCGTTTCGAGCTGCAGGGATTCAAAATCGTCGTCGCGCGCGTACAGGTGGCCGTCGGCGCGACGGTCACGCTCGATGGCTTCCTCGCGATTGGTCCGCTGACGGAGACGGTCTCCGTCACTGCGGTGCCGGAGCGCATCAACACGCGAACCCCGGAGGTCGCGACCACCATCGATCGGACGCAGGTGTCGGCGCTTCCGACGTTGACGCGAAATCCGTACGACTTCGTCGCGCTCTCCGGGAATGTCAGCCTGGACGATCAGGTGCCGAACGCCCGCGGCGCGCAGGGGTTCGCGATCAACGGACAGCGGGCCTCGTCGACGAACGTCCTGATGGACGGGGCGGCCAACAACGACGAGTTCACCGCGTCGGTGGGCCAGGCCATTCCCCTGGAGGCCGTCCAGGAGCTCAGCGTCATCACCAGTAACTTTTCGGCGCAATACGGACGGGCGACCGGCGGCATCGTGAACCTCGTGACCAGGGCCGGATCGAACCAGTTTCACGGTTCTGGCGACTACTTCTTCCGCAACGAGTCGATGACGACTGAGACGGTCGACCAGCAATCGCGCGGCATTACGAAGAGCCCCTTCAGCCGCCACCAGCCCACGTTCACGGTTGGCGGTCCCATCATAAAGAACGTCGCGCAGTTTTTTGTCGCGGGCGAATACACGCGCGTGCGGAGCACGAAGACCGATATTGCGTGGATCCCGTCGGCGGCGTTTCTCGCGCGCGCGGCGCCAGCCACGCAGGCGTACTTCGCCCGCTTTACGTCGACCGGAACGCCTGACGGCATCGTGTTCAAGCGCGATCCGACGTCATCCGTGCCGGTTCTCGAACAGGTGCAGTACGACGTCCCGTCCGATGCCGGCGCCGGGTCACCGCAGAACACACTCGCGCTTGTCGGGCGCGTTGACTGGGCCATGGGTTCGAGCGGCAACGCCTACGTGCGTTATGCGCTGCGCGATCAGCACCTGTTGCCGGGGACGAACTCGTACAGCCCGTATCAGGGCTTCAACACGGGCTCAGTCGCCAACGATCACAACCTGCTGTTCTCGGTCACCAGAGTGTGGACGAACAATCTCACGAGCCAGTCGAAGATGGTCTTCAGCCGTCTGACGAACGACCAGCCGCTCGGAGAGCAGGGCATCGTGCCGGGCCTGTATCTGCTCGGCAATGCGACGGCGACGATCAACGGCATTCACGTGGCGCTCCCGGGATACCTTCCGTACTCACCGGGAAACGCGATTCCATTTGGAGGGCCCCAGACGCTCGCGCAGCTGTATCACGATCAGACGCTCCTGAAAGGCAGACACGATCTGCGTTTCGGCGGTTCGTACGTCCGGATCATGGACGACCGGACGTTCGGCGCGTTCCAGGAATCGGTGATGACGCTCGGATCGAGCGTGGGCGGCGGACTCGACAACCTCGCGCGCGGCCAGCTGCAGCAGTTCGACGGCGCCATCGATCCCGGCGGAAAGTTCCCTGGTGACATCATCGCGCTGCCCGTCAGGGCGCCGGATTTTACGCGACACAATCGGTACAACGACTACGCGCTGTACGCGAACGACAGCTGGAGCGCCGCGAAGAACCTGACGCTGTCACTGGGCGTCCGGTACGAGTACTACGGCGTTCAGCACAACACCGACACAGCGCTCGATTCGAACTTCTACTACGGTCCGGGAGTGAGTCTGCCTGCGCAAATCAGATCCGGAACGGTGCAGCGGGCGCCGGACAGTCCTGTCGGCGCGCTGTGGGAGCCCGACACCAACAACATCGCGCCCCGTCTTGGCGTGGCCTGGGATGTTCACGGCGACGGACGGACGAGCGTGCGCGGCGGCTACGGCACGGCGTACGAACGGAACTTCGGCAACGTGACGTTCAACGTCATCCAGAACCCGCCGAACTACGCGGTGGTCTCGTTGGTCGCCGGCGTGGATGTGCCGCTGATTCCGATCTCCTTCGACAACGCGGGCCCGCTGGCTGGCGTTGGGTCCACCCGTTTGCCGCCCGTCAGCCTTCGCCACGTGGACCAGCGCATCACCAACGCGTACGCACACTTCTGGAGCGCGTCATTTCAAACAGAGGTTCTCGGCCGGACGCTCGTCAGCGTCGACTACACGGGTTCGAAGGGCGCGGGTCTGTACTTAGTCAACCGGCAGAACGGTCCAGGCGCAGGCGCCGTGTACCTTGGCGACGCGAACCCGACCAGCCGCGAAAACCCGCAGTACTCGACGATCAACAGCCGCTCCAACGGCGGCAGATCCCTGTACAACGGCGTCACTGTCGGCGTCGAGAATCGTGGCGTCGCGGCCACGGGATTGGGGTTGTCTGCCCGCTATACGCTTTCACGCGCGCAGGACAACCTGAGCACGACGTTCAGCGAGAGCAACAACAATTTCAATCTCGGTCTTCTGGATCCGTACGACCCCAATCTCGACTGGGCCGATGCGAGCTTCGACGTCCGCCACCGGGTTGCGGCCAGCGCGACGTGGGAGATTCCCGGTCCCGCGGCGGGTTTCCGGAAGCGAATTGCGGGCGGCTGGCAGGCGAGCGGCATCTTCACGGCGCAAAGCGGGCTCCCGTTCAGCGTATACGACTGCACGAACGCGATTCTGGTCTGCAACCGGATGATTGCGGTCGCGCCACTGCCGGCAGCGACGGCCACGCCCACGGCCGATCCCAACACTTTCATCTATCTTGATCTGAGCGCCCAGCGCCCGGGAGCGGGTTCGTACCGGAATCCGATCACAGGGACGTCCGATTTCGGCCCGTATCCGGCAAACATGACCGCGCGCAATGCGTTCCGTGCGCCTGGCCGGTGGAACCTTGATGTCGCGTTCAGCAAGCTCGTCGAACTGAAGAGCGGGCACGCGCTGCGGCTCCGCGTTGAGCTGTACAATCCGCTGAAGCATGCAAATCTTTACGTCGACACCTCGTCGGCCGACATCAGCTCGAACCAGTACATCACGGCAGTCGGCGGCGCGACGTCAGCGCTCGGCGTGTCGGGCGACGGTCAACGCAGGTTCCAGGTGGCGTGCAAGTACGAATTCTGACTCCCGCCTTGTCGTGCGCGTAATCTCGGCCGCTGTCGCGGCGTTTATCGCGTGGTCTGCGGCGCTCTCCGCCGCCGACCGTGTGTCGTACACCGCCTACGCGGACGCGCGACCGACACTTGAGGCGCTTCGCGACGTTCTTCCGGCAGAACTCACGGCCGGGGACGGCCGACAGATCGAGTCGCAGTGGGCGGCATGGGCCGGAGGCCACGATCGGGACATCCGCGCCAGGCTCGTCGCCGGCGACGAAGACACGATCGTCAACTGGCTGCTGCTGGGCACGTCGTTCACCGGCCGTCCGCGGGCCTTCCTCGATGTGCCCGCGAGCAAGGCGCAGGAACTCTCGCAGCTGATCGGTGCGCGCGCACACGATCTTGTGGCGGCTCTCACGGCGTCGAGCAATGACGAGCGCCGGTTGTTCGCGCGCGCGTTCTTCGCACAGAAGGGATTCCGTCTGGACGTTCCTGTCGAGCGGCTCCGCCTCGAACAGTATCTTCTCGCCGCGGTTGTCCGGGTCGGCTCAGAGCAGGCGCGCTTTACGGATGAACTGCAGGCCGTGCGTCGCCTTGGCGATCAGAGCGAGGCGTTTGCCGCACGCTCGAAGCTGTTTCGCGAGCGTGGCCTCTCGCTGGATACATCCATCCAGCCGAGTTTCGCGCTCGAGCAGTCGCTGCGAGAACTCCAGAAGCGCGGCTTCATCGCCGCCGGCGGCGTGCGGGACGTCGCCGTCATCGGGCCTGGCTTGGACTTTTCTGACAAGAATTCGGGATACGATTTCTACCCCCAGCAGACACTTCAGCCCTTCGCCCTTGTCGACTCTCTCCTTCGGCTGGGTCTGGCGGATCGATCGGCGTCTGTGCGTCTCACGACGCTCGATCTGAGCCCCCGCGTCACTGATCATCTGACGCGCGCACGGCGGCGCGCCGGAGCGGGATCGGCCTACACCTTGCGCGTCCCACTCGACACGTCCATCTCGTGGAAGCCCGACTTCCTTGCGTATTGGAATGCCGTCGGAAATCACATCGGCACTGTCGCCGCGGCGCCGGCCGACGGCGTGACGCCGAATCTTCGTGTTCGTACTGTTGCCGTGCGCCAGGAACTCGTCTCGCAGCTCGACGCCCAGGACCTGAACGTCGTGGTCCAGCACTTCGCCGACCGGCGGTTCGACATCATCGTCGCGACCAATGTATTCGTCTATTACGACCTGTTCGACCAGGCGCTGGCATTGTCCAACGTGGCCTCGATGCTCCGCCCCGGTGGTTTCCTGCTCTCGAACAACGCCATCATCGAGGTGCCGGGCTCGCGCCTGCGCTCGGTCGGCTATCTGACGACGCAGTACTCCGATCGCGCAGACGACGGCGATCACGTGGTGTGGTACAGGCGGTCCGCCGACTGACGGCGGCCTAGTGGGCGGTGCGTCGCGAGGTAAAGAGTTGTCGTGCGTCGGCGCGCATCTTCGCCGCCTGCCTGCGATCGCCGAACGCCGTCCACAGCTTCGCGGCCATCGAGTACGCCTCGGGTGACGGCGTAATCCGCACGAGATCCGCCGCCGCGCCCGCCGCCTCGTCTGTCTGCCCCATCGACTGGTACAGCGTCGCGAGCGCCGCACGCGCACCGAGGTTGTGCGGGAAGTCGCGGAGCTCGTCGACGAAGAACATTTCGGCCTCGCCGCCACGGTCGGAACGGACAAGGACCTCGCCGGTCAGCGACTTCAGGCCCTGCAGCGGCGCGCTCTTCGATTGTGCGGCGCCCGCATTGGCCTTCTCCAGAATCGGCAGCGCGTCCGCATCGTTTCCTTCATCCACGAGGAGGCGGGCGTTGACGTAGAGGGGGAGGACGCTTCCGGCGTCGGCCTGCCGCGCTTCCAGCGCTTCGCTGCGCGCGGTGTCGGCGTCGTGCCGCGCCAAGGCCACCAGCGCCAGCACTGTGTGGGCGTCAGCGATGACGGGGGTGTTCTTCGACCCAAGATCGACTGCCTGCGTCGCGCCGCTTGCCGCCTCGTCAAGCCGGCGCGCGCTGAGGGCGATCCGCGCCGCGCGAACGAGCGGCGCCGGGTCGTCCGGCGCCAGTTCGACCAGTCGCCAGGCGGCCGCCTGGGCGACGTCGTAGCGTTCGGACAAGGCGGCGATATCGGCGAGCGTCGTCCACGGAGCGACGGCTCCCGCTTCCGTACGGACGATCTTCTGCAGCCGATCGATGGCTTCCGGCCATCTGCGGTCGGACGTCAGACGGAGGGCCGCACGATACTCCTCGGCCACGCTCACTTTGTCTTTGGGATCCGCGGGCGCGTCTGGATCACCTGGCGACCCTGACAGGGTCGCCCCACGTGCGGGCGGGGTGGTCCCATGTGCTGGCGGCGCGCTGCCGAGCGCGGCCGTCATGGCCGCGCGAAACCGTTCCAGCGTCTTCTGCGAATCGGCTGCCTCGACGAGATTCTCGCGCTCACGCGCGTCCTTCCGGATGTCGTACAGCTCCTCCCGCGGCGCGCGGACGTAGCGGAACTGGCCGTCGGTCATCGACCTCAGCTCGCTCCACCCGAACCGGTTTCGTCCGTAAAGAGACTCGCTGTAGACCATCGCCGCCGCCGGCGTTGCCGGGCCTTCCGTCAGCGGCTTGAGGGATCGCCCGCGGAGGTTGCCGGGCGCAGGCGCTTTCACCAGATCGAGCACCGTGGGCATGACATCCGCCAGCTGGACGACGTCCGCAATCCGCCGTCCCGCGCCGACGCCCGCCGCGGGTTTCACGATGAGCGGGACATGAATCGCTTCGTTGTAGAGAAAGAGCCCGTGCTCCTGCTCGCCATGATCGCCCAGCCCTTCTCCGTGATCCGAAACAAACAGAATCGTCGACTGGTCGTACAACTGGTGCGCTTTCAGATAGCCCAGAAACCGGCCGACCACAGCATCAGCGGCCGCAATCGTCTCGTCGTACGACACGCTGCGGGGCGCGCGCGGCTCGTCGAGATGAAGAAACAGGAACAGGCGCGTGGTCCCGAGTCCGCCCAGCCATCGTTCGGCAATCTCTTCGGACTTCGCGCCACCGCGGCGGCGGTACGCCGGCTGAAGATCGCCGTCACCCGTCGGCAGCTGGTCATCGAAGAAATCAAAGCCTCGTGACAGGCTGGTGGCGCGCCCGAGCAGCGCGGACGAGACGATGCCGCCCGTCGCGTAGCCGCGGTCGCGAAGCATCTGCGCGAGCGGACGTTCGTTCGCCCCGAGCGACGTCCCCTCGTCATCGCGGATGCCGTTCTCGAACGGCATCCTGCCCGTCATCATCGCGGCATGTGACGGCAGCGTCTGTGCGCTGTGCGCGTACGCGCGTTCGAAGACGACGCCGTCGCGGGCCAGCGAGTCGATCGCCGGAGTCCTGATCGCGTGATAGCCGTACGCCGGCAGATGATCCGCGCGCAGCGTGCCGATGGAGATCAGGATGACGGGGCCGGGAACGGGTGCCGAGGCCCGGGCATAGCGCCAGCCGCCGACAGCGGCCAGCGCGGTGCCCAGTGCGGCAATCGCGAGGATGATTGTGTAGCGAAGCGGACGGGACACTTGCTCTTGCTACCGCAGCTGCTCGATCACCGTCTTGGCTTGAGCAGCCTCGGCTGACGCCGGATCGACGGCCACGACGCGCTGCATCATGGTGGCGGCACCGGCGCGGTCGCCGCGTTGAAGCGCCGTCATGCCAAGCTTCAGCAGCGGTTTTCCCCAATTCGGATCGCTCGCCGCCGCTTTCTGGTACCACGACGTCGCATCGTCTGTCTTGCCGCGCGCGGCTTCAACCTCGGCCAGGCTGTAGAGAATTTCCTTGCTGGCGCCCTGCGCCTGCGCCGCCGCACTCAGCGTGCTTTCGGCCGACGCGAGGTCGCCTTTTTCCATGTACGTGATCGCCAGGCCGATGCGCGCCTTGTCGCTGGCCGGATCGGACTTGAGCAGGTCGCTGTACACCGCGACGGCGTTGTCGTAGTCCTTCTTGTTGCGATAGGCGGCGCCAATCTGCAGCTCGAGCACGGTGAGCGCCGGCACCCGCGACAGGACGTTCTTGTACGTCGCGATGGCCTGGTCCCACTGCTGCGCGTCGAACTGCTGATCCGCATTCCTGAGTTCAGTCTGCAGATCTTTCGCGCCGACGTTGCCGAGCACGCTTGCCGGCGGCAGCGGCGCGCGCCGCAGCGTGAACACCGGCGCGACCGGCGTCGTCGCGCGCACCAGCACGCGGGTCACCTCGGGCAGGAAGCCCGGCGCCTGAGCCACGATCGACCATTCGCCCGACTTCAGGCCGAGGACGGCAAACCGTCCGCGTTCGTCGCTGGTGGCCGTGAAGTTGCGGGGAATCGCGTCGGGATTTTCGAGCGAGAAGGTCGCGCCTCTGATCGGCTGACCGGTCTCGTCTTTGACGATGCCGACCACCCGGCTGCCCTGTGCGGCGGCAGAGCCGGTGATCGTGAGGACAAACAGCGCGGCCCAGACGTATTTCATCGCGCCAGTATATCGAAACGTCGAGTCCACCTGAAGGCGGACACTACCTTAGAGCAGCCACGTCGGCTGATACAGCAGCACGTAGACAAGCACCCCGGTGACCGAGACATACAGCCAGATCGGCAGGGTCCATCGCGCGATCGCTTTGTGACGATCGAAGCGTGCTTTCAAGCCGCGCGACAGCGTGATGATGGCCAGCGGCAGGACGGCGGCCGCGAGCGTGACGTGCGTGATGAGGATGCCGAAGTACAGCGGACGGACGACGCCCTGGCGCGTGAATCGCACCGAACCCACCTGGGCGTGGTAAATCACGTAGCACACCAGAAAGAGAGACGACGTCGCGAACGCCGCGATCATCACGCGCCGATGCGCGTCGATCCGCCGGTTCAGAATCAGCGCATACGCGACGATGAGGAGCACACCGGAGATCGCATTGAGGGTCGCGTTCACCGCGGGCAAATCGTGGACCGTCATCGCTTGTCGGCGATCATGACGATCCAGACGAGTGGCAGGTACGCGAGGGAGCCGAAAAACAGCCGTCGCGCGGCGGCGTCGGTTCGCGTGCCGGCGAAACGCACGGCGAGCACCAGCAGCGCGACGCTGAGCACGGCGGCGACACCCGCGTAGACGGCGCCGCTCAGGCCGACGAGCGTCGGCATGAGGCTGACCGGCAGCAGCGCGGCGGCATAGCCGACCGCCTGATGTCCGGCGCGCCTGCCGCTCGGATCGATCACAGGCAGCATCGGGAATCCCGCGGCGCCGTAGTCGTCGCGGTACATCCAGGAAATCGCCATGAAGTGCGGAATCTGCCAGAGGAACACGATCAGAAAGAGCGAGATGCCGCCGAGCCCGAGGCCGTGCGAGGCCGTCCATCCGATGAGCGGCGGCAGGGCGCCGGGAATCGCGCCGACCAGCGTCGCGATGGGAGATCGCCGCTTCAGCGGCGTGTAGATCACGAGATAGATCACGAGCGTCGCGAGCGCGAGCAGCGACGCGAGCCATGTCGAGTAGAGGGCGAGCAGGACCAGGCCCGCCGCTGACAGCAGGAGGCCGAAGATGCGCGCCTCGGCCGGCGAGATCCGGCCGTCGGGCAGCGGGCGCATTCTCGTGCGCCGCATCAGCGCGTCGGTGTCGCGCTCGTAGAGCTGGTTGAGCGCCGCGGCGCCTCCCGCGACAAGCGTTGTGCCCGCAACCGTTGCGGCAAAGGTCAGGGGATTCATCGCCGCGTTCGTGCCGAGGTAGAAACCGGCCGCGCTGGTCGCGATGACGAGCACGTTCAGTCGAGGCTTTGTAAGAGCGACGTAGTCCGCGAGCGTGCGCAGCGAATCGGCATACGTCGCCTGGACGGCCGCGTCCTTCATGCCGTGGTTCCGTCCGCCTGAAGGCGGACGCTACGATTGGGTCCCGTCGAGAATTTCGCGCGCCACGTGCGCAAGGTCAGCACCAGCGACGTCGTCAGCACCAGCGCGCCGCAGACGACGTGGAAGCTGTTGATCCACATGTCGCGGCGGCTCAGCACGGTGAACGCGCCGAGCGTGATCTGGACGATGACGAGGACGATGAGCAGCGCCGCCGGCCGGCGGAACTCGCCGAGCGTCGTGCGTCTCCAGACGGTCGCAGCCGTGGCGAGCACGGCGATCGCCACGAGCAGCGCGCCGGCGCGATGGGCGAAGTGGACCGCGATCTTCGGGTCCCAGTGCGTCGGCCAGAGATGCCCGAACATCAGCGGGAAGTCGGGGATGGCGAGCCCCGCGCCCGTATGCCGCATCGTCGCGCCGACGAGGATCTGGCAATAGACGATCGCGGTCGTGGTCGTCGCGATGATCCGCAGACCGGAGTCGTGTCTGTGAACGACGTCGTGCCCGCCGTAGCCGTCGATCCAGCGCGGTGACGTGAAGAGCGCGATCGCGACGGTCATGCAGAAGAAGATCTCGGCGAGCCCGGCGTGTGCCGTTGAAATCGCCGCCGGCAGGAAGAACATGACCGTCAGCCCGCCGAGCACGCCCTGCGCGATCACCGCGCCGAGTGCAGCGACGCCGAGCCATTTCATCCAGCGGCGCGACTCGGACATCCACAGCCAGCCGGCGAGGACGATCGTGAGAAATCCGACGGTGCTCGCGATGAGACGATGGCCGTGCTCGTAGAAGATCCCGCCGACCCACTTCGAAGGCGGGAACGTGAACATGTTCCAGCCGTACGTGGTCGGCCAGTCGGGGACGGACAGTCCCGAGTCGGTGCTGGTGACGAGGCTGCCGGCGAGGACGAGGAGGACCGTGCAGCCGGCGACGAATTTCGCGAAGCGGTGGAGCATTGCGGGACTTACCGGGCGGGATGGGCTGGAAGGGCTGGATAGGCAGGAGGGGAAAGCTCTTCCTTCCTGCCCGTCCTGCCTTTCCTGCCTTGTCTTAGTCAGTCGCAGTAGCAGGGGCCTTGAACGTGAAGTTGGCCGCCTTGGTTTCCTTCGCGCCGATCGTGACCTGCGCGGTCTGCGTGCCGGCTTTCTCGTGCCACGCTTCGATCGTGTACGTGCCGGGCGGCAGGCCTTTGAGCGAGAACTTGCCGTCGGCGCCCGTCACCGCGAAGTACGGGTGATCCAGAACGCCGATAAACGCGTTCATCCAGCCGTGCACGTCGCACTTGAACGGCACCATGACTTCCTTCGCCGAGAACGTGTGCATCGTCTTCATGCCCTGAATCGGCTGGCCGGTGTTGAACTCGGCGTTGCCCTTGGGCAGCGCGTGGATGTTGTGCAGCGTCGGGTCGCTGTTCTGAATGGTCAACTCCTGGCCGACGCGAATGCCGAACACGTGCGGATGATAGCGGCAGCCCTGCTGGTCGATCGTGACCGGCCCAGGCGCGTCGTACGAGTAGTTGCCGAGGCCGTCCTTGACGTACACGAAGACGTTGCCAAGCTTGCCGTCGGCGACTTCGTACGTCTCCTGCATCTGCGGCGTCGCGTTGGCTTTCACGCACACCGGATCCGCGTTCATCTTGATCGGCTCGTTCTTCGGCGCGGCGCCGTCAAAGGCCACCACACCCTCGATGTTGCCGGCCGTCGTCGCGTCGACCTTCGGGCCGCCGCCCGCCGCCCCGCCGCCCGCGTCCGGCGCGTCGAGATCGTCCTTCTTGCCGCCGCACGCCGCGAGGGACGCCGCGAGCGCTATGCCCAGTACGCCAATCCAAAAATTCCTTAAACGCATCGATTTCTCCTGACTGAGTAAAGAATGAATCATACCTTGAGTTTCCGCATGACGCGATCCGCTATCCAGTGCGGATCCCACCATTCCACGGGGTTCACCATCCGGCCGTTCACGAGCATCGTGAAATGCAGATGGTCCCCGCCGGCCATGCCCGTCATTCCACTGCGGCCGATGGTCTGCCCGCGGCCGACCGTGTCGCCGACCTTCACGTCAAACGACGACAGATGGCCGTAGAGCGACTGCACACCCATCCCGTGGTCGATGATCACGCAGTTGCCGTAAATGCCGATCCAGCTCGCGTTGAGCACCGTCCCCGCGTTGGCGGCGGCGATGGGCACGTGGCTCGTGACTGCAAGATCAAAGCCGAGGTGGACCTGATGATCGATTTCCTTGCCCTTGTAGATGTACGTGCGATGGTCCGCAAACGCGGCTTCCACCTTGGAGTTGCCGAGCTGCACGAAGGGTCCGTCCCATAATCTCGAGGGCGACGTCTTCCGCGCGAGCGCCAGGATTCTGTCGGCGTTCAGTTTCCGGAGCTCGCCGTTCTCTTTCAGAAATCCGTCGATGTTGCCGCCGTCCGCCCGATTCTCGAGCGTCAGTTCCGGCGAATGTTGCCGAATTTCCGGCACGACGCGGTCGATGAAGCGGTCGTCGATCTCGATGCGGCTTTTCTTCTGCGGCTTCTCGAAGACGTTGTCGACGAATGACGCCGTCGCTTCGTTGCCCGCCTCGTCGTGCGCGAACGCGACGATCCTGGTGCTCGGCGGCTGGTCGTAGAGGAGCGCGAAGAACGCCGCTCTCACGGCGGGATCGCTCCCGATGTTACTGACAGGGAAGCCCGGATATTCCACGTTGCCGACGCGGACGCCCGACGCGACGTCGGGCGGCGTCGCGCGATACACGACCATCTCCGACCCGCCGTGGTTCACGTAGTGATGCGTCGAGATGACGGCGATGCGCGGCGGCTCGAGGCGCACCTGCACGTCCTTTGTCGCCGTCGTCGTCAGCGTGCGGAGATTGAGAAACGACTTGCGCGTCGCCGACGCGACGATGCGCGCTTTGCCCGCGCGTAGCGATGGCACGCTCTGCTTCCCGAACGGGCGCGAAATGCGAACGGCGTTCGGACCGCTCGCCGTCGGCGCGGCCGTGTCGAGCGAATACAACGGCGTTGTCTGGCCGTTCTGCTCGACGGCGATCGTCAGCTGCGTGAACCTCGCGCCGGGTGTGTCGGCCGTGACCGTCAGCGTGCCGGTCTGGCCGACGACGCGGTCGGGTTGCTCGATCGTGACGAGCGGGGCCGTTTCACGACTGGAGATGTAGAAGACAGCGCCAGCACCAGCGAGGAGGAGCACCAGGAGACCAGCCAGCCATCGCACCATGTGAAAATTGAATCACAAAGCGCAGGTAAGCTAACATTAAAAGCTCCTGCCGGCTGGGCTGTGGCGGTATCGTCTAACGGTTAGGACGGATGGTTCTCAACCATCAAATCGGGGTTCGATTCCCCGTACCGCTACCAACGCTTACTCAGTCCACACGAGAATCCGCGCCTCGTGGTTGCGGCCTTCGAGCACGAGGCCGAGACCATGGCGTTCGAGGTCCTCAAGGGTGACACGCTTCCGACCCATGTCGAAATCGGCGCCGAAGATCCCGCCCCGGCTGTAGGGCATCGCGCGCAGCATCCAGCCCGGGATGTCCGCGTGAATCAGATGGCCTTCGTTCAGGTCGTAGATGAGGACGCGCAGCGTGTGAATTTCGACCCGGCGGGCGTTGGCCGGCGGGCGATGAACCGTCGGTTCGTCGTCGTCTCCCCGATTCCGGCCGACGAATTCCACGAGCGGCTGCTGTCCGCTGAATTTCTCGCGCAGGCGGGTGAATTCCTGCTCGGCGGTGGCCGTCGCGACGACCTCGTTCTTCACGTGGCGCCTGAACTCGAAGATCACGCCGCCGACGAGCACGACGACGAGCAACACGAGGGTGCCCACGACGCCGAGCACAACCCAGACCCAGGTCCGCTTCGTTGACGCCATCAGGACACCTGCCTTAAGAGCCGCCGCGCCTCGTCGGCGGACGCTCGATCGTTGTCGCCTTCACACAGACGGACGGCGCTGCGGAAATGTTCGGCGGCCGCTGCCCGCGCGCCGCCCTTCTGCGCGAGCTTCCCGAGCTCGAGATGCGCCCGCCCCTGCACCCACGTCCGCCCCTCGACGGCGAGCGCTTTGTCGAGGTCGACGTTGGCGTCAGCACGCCCGAGCGCCGCGCGCGTGGCGCCGCGTTTGTACCACCATAGCGCGTCCTCGCCGAACATCCGCTGACGCGTGTCGCTTGCCAACCTGGCCAGGCCTTCGTCGAGAAACCGCTCGGCGTCCGCGGCCTTGCCGGCGCGCAGGCTCGTCGAGCCGCTTTCGAGCCACATGAGACGATTTCGCGGGAACCGGTCGCGCAGCGTCGCCAGCATCTTCAGCGCATCGTCGTACCGCTTCTCGCGGTTGTAGAGCAGGAGCAGCGCGAACTGCGCGTCCTCGCGGTTGTCGCCGGCATACGACGCCGCGCCCTCGACGAGCTGCAGCCCTTTGTCCTTGTCGCCGCCGAAGCCGACGACATACGCCGCCAGGCGCAGCGGCAAGGCGAGCGTCGCGACGATGTAGCGATAGGTGCCGACGATCAGGCCCGCGTCTTTCCGTCTGGCGTCGAGCGCAAGGACCTTCTCGTGTTCCTCATACGCGCCTTTGGCGGCGCGGAACGCGCCGAGGATGCTGTTGTCGACAGTCGCCATGTACGACGCGCGGAGCCCGATGGCCGCGCCCAGCTCGTAGTGCGCGGCGGCGTCGCGCGGATTGGCCGCGACGCGCGCACGTGCGAGCGTCAGCGCGTGCTCGAGGGCGTCGTTGAACGCGGCGGCGACCTCGGGAGGCGGCGGGGGAGCCTGCGAACGCGAGCGGTTGATGCTGCCGAGGTAGTCGTCGACCGTCATGTTGCCGCGGCGGAAGGTGATGCTGAGCCACAGCGCGCTCGCCAGGCCGCGGTAGGCCGCGGCGTCCTGCGGGTCCGCCTCGACCGCCTGGCTGAACGATTCCACGGCGCGATCGCGATCGAGGTTGTAGATTTCGGCCGCGCCCCTGGCGCGGAGCGCCAACGACGCGCTGTTCGCGGCGGCGGGTGCGGCCGCGACGAGCACGAAAACGGCCAGAATCGGAATCGTGGCGGCGCGGGCGGCGGTGGAGCGGGTCACAGAGGGAAAATTGTATCTCGGACGCTTGCGTGAGCTTGTACCTTCTGCATACAATTGCCCGTTTGGCTTTTTAGATCCCCATTTGGGACAGCCGCAGTGTCCGTCTTCCGCCTCCGCTCTGCTTCGGCGAGACTCGCCGGAGCCTTGGCGGCGGGGCGGTCAGGCGGACTGTGAAGGAGTTCGACGTTGGATACGACAGCACCCGGCACGGCCCACGGACATGAGCTGGCGCATGGGCACGACCACGCTCACGAGGAGCTGGGCTTCTGGCGCAAGTACGTGTTCTCGGTGGACCACAAGGTCATCGGCATCCAGTACGCGATCACGGGGCTCCTGTTCCTGCTGTTCGGCTTCACCCTGATGATGGTGATGCGCTTCCAGCTGGCGTATCCGGGCCATCCGATTCCGTTCATCGGCAGCTGGTTCGGTCCCGCGAACGCGCCGGGCGGTGTGCTCCTTCCCGAGTTCTACAACCAGCTTGGCGCGATGCACGGCACCATCATGGTGTTCCTCGGCGTCGTGCCGCTGGCCGTCGGCGGCTTCGGCAACTTCGTGATGCCGCTGCAAATCGGCGCGCCCGACATGGCGTTCCCCAAGCTCAACATGATGAGCTACTGGGTGTACTTCCTGGGCGGCGTGACGATGCTCGCCAGCTTCTTCCAGACCGGCGGCGCCGCGCAGTCGGGCTGGACGTCGTATCCGCCGCTCGCCGACATCGCTCCGGGCCAGACGATGTGGCTCATCGGCATGGTTTTCCTGATCACCTCGTCGCTTCTCGGCTCGGTGAACTTCATCACGACGATCGTGCAGCTCCGCGCGAAGGGCCTGAGTTATATGCGCCTGCCCTTTTTCGTGTGGGCGCAGTTCGTGACGTCGTTCCTGCTGCTGCTCGCGTTTCCTCCGCTCGAAGCCGCGGGCGTCCTGCAGCTGATGGATCGCGTGGCGGGCACGAGCTTCTTCCTGCCGAGCGGCCTGGTGATCAGCGGCAAGCCGCTGACAGTGGCGGGCGGCGGCAACCCGCTGCTGTGGCAGCACCTGTTCTGGTTCCTCGCGCATCCGGAGGTGTACGTCCTCATCCTTCCGGCGATGGGCATCGTGGCGGAAATCATCGCGAACAACACGCGCAAGCCGCTGTGGGGCTACAAGGCGCTTGTCTACGCGGCGGTCTTCCTCGGCTTCATGTCGTTCATCGTCTGGGCGCACCACATGTTCATGACCGGCATGGGGACGACGATCAGCGCGTTCTTCCAGACGACGACGATGATCATCTCGATTCCGTCGGTCATCATCCTGACGGCGATGCTGCTGTCGCTGTGGGGCGCGTCGATTCGCTTCACGACGCCGATGCTGTTCGCGCTCGCGTTCCTGCCGATGTTCGGTATCGGCGGTCTGACCGGTCTTCCGCTCGGCCTCGCGCCGTCGGACATTCATCTGCACGACACGTATTACGTCATCGGCCACTTCCACTACGTCGTCGCGCCGGGCACGATCTTCGCGCTGTTCGCGGGCGTGTATTACTGGTTCCCGAAAGCGACTGGCCGCATGATGAACGAGACGCTCGGCAAGATTCACTTCTGGGGGTCGTTCATCGCCATCAACTTCGTCTTCATGCCGATGTTCATCCAGGGCCTCGGCGGCATGAACCGCCGCATGTATGACGGCGGCATGCAGTACGCGCACAACGCCGGCCTGCTGAAGTGGAACGTGGTGATCGGCATCGCCGCGTGGGTGCTCGGCCTCGCGCAGCTGCCGTTCATCGTCAACTTCTTCGGGAGCATCAAGTGGGGCGCGCTCGCCGACAAGAATCCGTGGGACGCCACGACGCTCGAGTGGTCGGCGCCGTCGCCGCCCGGACACGGCAACTTCCTCACGGAGCCTGTGGTCTATCGCGGCCCGTACGAGTACAGCGTGCCGGGCGCCGCCACCGACTTCACGCCACAATTCGAACCGGAGCGCGCGTAGCATGGAGATTCCGTATATCGTCGAACCGCGGCCCGATTCCGGGCTTGCCAACGGCAAGCTGGGCATCTGGCTGTTTCTCGCGTCGGAAGTCATGCTGTTCGGCGCGCTCTTCTCGACCTACATTCTGCTGCGCGTCGGCGCGCTCGAGTGGCCGCACGGCGAGCTCAACGTCTGGCTCGGCGCGATCAACACCGTCATCCTGATTTGCTCGTCGGTGACGATGGTCGTCGCGTGGGCGCAGCTGAAGATGAACAAGTTCGCGAAGGGCCGGCTCTATCTGATCGTCACCGCCGTGCTCGCGATCGTCTTCCTCGTCAACAAGTACTTCGAGTACGCGGCCCACTTCTCACGCGGTGAAGGGCCGTGGCACAGCACGTTCCTGGCGATCTACTTCACGCTCACCGGTCTGCATGGCCTCCACATCATCGGCGGCATTGTCGTGATGGCGTATCTGGCCGGCCCCGGCGCGAAGCTCTGGCGCCGGAATCCGGATCAGTACGCCAACCGCGTCGAGTACACGGGGCTCTACTGGCACTTCGTCGACCTCGTGTGGATCTTCCTGTTTCCGGTGCTGTACCTGCTCTAGGAGAGTCGAATGCATTCCGATCCAGCCGAAATCAAGAAGAGCATCCGTACGTACGGGATCGTCGGCGGGCTGCTGCTCGTGTTTACGGCGATTACGGTCGCCGTGAATCAGGTGCATCTCGCCGTGCCGCTCGCCATCACCGTGGCGCTCGTCATCGCCACGATGAAAGGGTCGATGGTCGCGGCGATCTTCATGCACCTGAACCACGAGAAGAAGTGGATTTACGGCGCGCTGATCCTGACGGTCGTGTTCTTTGCCGTCCTCATGCTGTTGCCAGGCCTCACGGTGGCGGACGGGATTGGCAGGTCGACCCAGAAGGCGGCGCCGGCCGAACACGCCGCCGGACACTGAGATGTCGCTGAGAGCGTTTCACCTGTTTTTCATTGCGCTGTCGGCCGTGATGGCGGCGTTCTGCTCCGCGTGGGCGATCTCGCAGTACCGCGTCGAGCATGAGATCGTCTACGGCGCCGGCGCGATGCTGTCCGCGCTGTCGGTCGCCGGCCTCGCGTTCTACGGCGCGGCCTTTCAGCGGAAGACGAGGAATCTGTAGGCCATGCGCGCGCTCGTGCTTGCGTGTTCGGTGTGCTTCGGACAGAGTGATTCGCCGCTGGCGAAAGGCGCCAACATGGGCATCTTCTTCATGCTGGGCGTCACCGGCGTCATGCTGGCGGCTTTCGCCGCCTTCTTCATTTATCTGATTCGTCGGAAGCGGCTCTTGGAGAGGATCGTTTGATGCTGAACTACTTGGGGATGCCGCTCGC
>Ga0315281_10000259_pt1 | contig 70626 bp, 74 predicted proteins | sample YL17G07_0_MG_FD_204540 | JGI IMG/M metagenome (GOLD analysis project Ga0315281, IMG submission 204540) | Sediment microbial communities from Yellowstone Lake, YNP, Wyoming, USA - YL17G07_0 | ecosystem: Environmental > Aquatic > Freshwater > Lake > Sediment | place: USA: Wyoming | collected...
CTTCGGAGTCGGCCTCACGGAAAACTCCGCATGACTCGGGGCCATAATGGAGCAGCTTCTCCTTTTATGTAGGGCTCTTTCGTCCCCTACCTCATGCCGGCTTATCCCGGCGCTCCCGACCTACGAAATCCACTTCTATTCTTTTTTCCACTGAAACGTCGCCTTGATCACATTCCGATAGTTGTCGTCCAAAGCTGCCTGCAAGGCAATCAGCGCCGCAATCCGCCGGGCCATCTCCGTCACGTACCGGACTTCCTCAGAACTCAGGCCACGGCCGAGGAGCGGCTTTTCGCGGTACGACAACCACTTCTTGATGACCTGATAGCCGCCGATGGTGTAGTCCCACACCGCTTCAGGAACATTCCGCCAGCATGCATCGTCGTTAAGGAAGATGTCATACGCCCCATCGTCCCGTCGTATAAGTTTCCCTTTGCCTGGCATGGTGACGCCACCCTTCCCACCATGACCCCACCCGGCGGCCAAGTCCAAATCAGCAGTGTCAGGGTTCGCGGGTTTGCCGTCCACGCGCCGAAAGACCGCGATGCTCGGGGGCTGTCAGCGTTAAAATTCAGAAAGCCTCATAAGGTATTTCGAGCCTTTCATCCGTCCCGCCATTTTATAATCAGCGGTGATGAGCGGTTTCCCTTCGCTCTGGGCCAGTGATAGAAAATAGGCGTCATAAACCGTGATATTGAATTTAAAAGCCATATCGATCGATCGTTCCAAAACCGCAGGCTCGACAGCCCTGATATCAAATCCCATATCGTTCACGCTCTGTACGGCCTGTGCAACATCGTCGGCGCTGAAATGAGGATTGAACCGAAGCGCGTTGGCAAGCTCGTAAAAAAGAAGATCGGGCACGACGGCGGCGAGCGTCCCCTCGATAATCCCCTGCCTCAGCGCAAGCGCGCTGGCAAGATCGCTCTCGCCGTGTTCGCTGAACCATTTTATGACGACGGAAGTATCGAGGACATGGCGCTTCATTTCGCCGCCTCTCTCCACTTCCGCACTTCAGCGACCCCGTCCCATTTTCCTGATTTCTTTCTCAACCGGTCCTGGGCAACGAGGGCGTGGTTCATACGCGCTTTTCTCTGTTTTTCTTCCACATGTCGCTGATGCTCATCAATAAGCTTCTCGGCGGCTTCTCTCAACAGCATGCTTCTGCTTTTTTTCTCGTCTTTCGCTATGCTGTCCAGTTTTTCCAGCGTGGTTTCGGGGAACACCGTATTTATCCTTATCATGATTGCACTTCCTTATTACACACCATTTGTGTGTATGATATCCGAGGAAAACAACTCTGTCAAGATATTCATTTTAGCGTGTTATTTTGGCAAACAACCCATATGCATATTATCAAACCGAAGGTACGATATCGGCAACGAATGCCACGGTTGTATATTGATCCGGATCGAACTACGATTACATCCGTATTTGCTTTTACTCCCCATTGAGTAATAATGCACCATACCGCACGGGGGGACATTTCATGGACTCCAGTCTTCTTAACGACATCAAGTTCAATTGCGACGTCTCGGATGCGCAGTACTGGGGGTATTTCTCGGTCTGCGGCTTGAGCCGCTCATGACACTGCTCCTGTACAAATTTTCGGAGCTGAATGCGCGGCACAACTCTGCGCCTGAAGACGCCTTTAAGCAGTACGGTTTCCAACACCGGCAGATCATCGACAAGACATTCGAAAAGCGGATCGAGGAGATGGCGGGGCGTTATGCGGGGGTACTGTTCTGTCACGAGATCGCGGAATCACGGGAAGATATTCCTGAATGGAGGGATATCGGAGGGTACTCTACCCGGAGATACAAAGAGCTTACAACGAATTTTCCCGGCAGGGGGACTGGTCGGCAATAGAACGATCGCGGCGGGCCGGATACGAACGCTTCCGAGCGCACAGAGACGCCATCGTAGACCTGTACCTTGGCAGCCGAGGGAAGGATGATTTTGCCGGAAAGATCAGGGAACGTCTGCAGACAGTGGAAAACACCAGGAGCACAGGAGCAAAATAGTATTGTGTTGTTTACGATGGCATGTTTTCGTAGGGGCGGCCCTGCGTGGCCGCCCTTGTTGCAATTGCCGCCAGGGCAACCACACAGGGTTGCCCCTACGATAGAACGGCAAGAATATCATGTTGAATGAAAATCAGCTCTTGAGCTTTTCAGCCTCCACCCAGGCGTCGATCTCTTCCGGCTGCATGGGTACCGAGAACAGGAACCCCTGTCCGAACTGGCACTTCATTTTCTGCATGTTCAACAACTGGTGGTTCATTTCCACGCCTTCGGCGATCACTTTAAAGTTCATGCTGGTGGCCAGCGCGAGGATCGACAGAATGATCTCTTTGTTCTTGCCGTCCGCCGAGAGCTTGTTGATGAACGACCGGTCGATCTTGATCGCGTCAATCGGGAAGCGGTGCAGATAGCTCAGCGATGAATAACCGGTGCCGAAATCATCGATGTGGATCTGGATGCCCATGTTCCTCAGCAGAGTCATCGTCTCCACCGCCATATCGACGTTATCCATGATCATGCTCTCCGTAATCTCAAGCGCAAGGGTGTGCGCATCGAGGCCGGCCTCCATGATGATCTCGCGCACCTTGCTTGCGAGCTCGCGCTGCGCGAACTGTTTGCCGGAAATATTGACGCTCATCTTGAGAGGGGGCTGCATGGGATATCGCCCCTGGAGCACTCTCAGCTCGCGGCAGGACTCCCGGAAGATCCACTCGCCAATGACGTGGATCAGTCCATTCTCTTCAGCGAGGGGGATAAATTCCAGGGGATAGATGAGGCCTCGCTTGGGATGGTTCCACCGGACGAGGGCCTCGAATCCGATCAACTGGTGCGTCTTCAGGTCGATAATGGGTTGATAGAAGAGTATAAACTCCTTGCGGTCCAGCGCCCCGCGCATGTCCGACTCGAGCTGCAGCCGGTCGAGGATGTTCGCATGCATCTTGGGATCGAAGATCTCATAGCGCGCGCTGCCCCTCGCCTTGGCCTGGTACATGGCAATGTCCGCATCGCGCAGCACATGTTCAGGCCGCTCGTAGCGCTCGGAGCCCATGGCGATCCCAATGCTCGCCGACGTGAAGACCCCGTGTCCCTTGATCTGGATCGGCTCCGAAAGCTTTTGATGGATACGTTCGGCGACATCGACAGCGTCCTTCAATTCACTGATATTGTCCAGGAGTACGGCGAACTCATCACCGCCAAGGCGCGCAACGGTGTCGCCCGGACGAAGGCACTCTGACAACTTTTGTCCCATGATGACAAGGAGTTGGTCGCCCGCCGTATGGCCGAGGCTGTCATTAATGATCTTAAACCGGTCCATGTCGAGGAAAAGGACGGCGTAAAGCTCGTTGGCGCGTCGCGTCGATACGGTAATAACGTGCTGGAGGCGGTCCATGAAGAGGGCCCGGTTCGGCAGCCCGGTCAGGGCATCATGAAAAGCATTATATACAAGCTGCTCTTCAGCCGATTTTCGAGAGGTGATGTCCGTCTGGGAACCGGCCATGCGATACGCATGGCCGTCGCGGTCCCTGATAGCCAGCCCCCGGTTGAGCATCCAGCGATACATCCCGTCCTTGTGCCTGATCCGGTACTCGCCTTCAAAATGCGGGCTCCGTCCGCTGAGGTGAGCGGCGGTCCTGGCTTCAACTTCGGCTCGATCGTCAGGATGGACCCTGCTGAACCATTCTTCCGGGCTGGCGCTGATCTCTCTTTCATCATACCCGAGCATCGCTTTCCACCGGAAGGACAAATAAATTTTATTGCTCCGCAGGTCCCAGTCCCACAGCCCGTCGTTCGCGCCTTTGGCGGCCAGCGCATACCGCTCTTCGCTCTCGCGGAGCGCCTCCTCCGCCCGTTTCCGTTCCGTGATGTCCTGCGTATACTCAATGACGTGGGACACTTTCCCTTCCCCGTCCAGGATCGGATAGGTATAGATCGCGGTCCAGGTTTTTACCCCGTCGAATACATACGCCTTTTTTTCCTTGGAGCAGGGGTCTCCGGATGCGAACGTCTTCTGCACAATACATTCATCACAGACGCTGCTCCTTCTCAGCAGCGCTTCGTAGCAGATTCTTCCGAGAAGATCACCGAGCTTCCTGCGCCTCATCTTCGCGTAGGCCTCGTTCGCCCGGACGATCCGGTAGTCGCGATCGATGATGCAGAAAGGGTCCTGGATACTGTCGAAGATGGTCTTGAGAAAGGCCTCGGACTTCTGAAAGGCCGCCTCGGTCTGTTTGCGCTCCATGAGCTCCCGCTCGAACTTTGCGTAGCCGTTCTTCAGCGCCAGGCTCATTGCATTGAAGTGTGAATCAAGCTCTCCGAATTCGGCCTTGTCCTTGTCCGTGATCGTGAAGCCGAGGTCTCCCCCGGCGATGGTCCGCGTTGCATTGACCAGCTTATTGATCGGCTTGGTTATTGCCGTGGTCAGTTTCACGGCGACAAGGACGGCAAGGATAAAGGTCAGGACTAATGTCGCCGCAAGGACCATACCCGCATGTCTTATCTCCCGCATAGCGTCCTGCGTCATGCGCTCGAGCCTTCTGCTCGCCTGCAGGGACATGTCCCCGGTCTTGACCATGAGCTCATTGCCTATGGCAGCGGCCTTGAGCCTGAGTCTATTGGTCTGCTGAATATTCGGCGAAGCGGTTACGGAGTCGCTCCACGCGTTCCGATAGTCGACGAGAAGCGACCGGATGCGCTCGATTCGCCCGGCAAGCTCAGGCACATGATGGCAGGTGGAACATTTCCGCGCCGCCTGTTCGAGGTTTGTGAAGTTTTTCGCGATGAACTCGGGCTTTTGGCCGAACTTGGTGTGGACCGTGTAGAGATCGGACTGGACCGTCTGGATGGATATGACGAGGTCTTTTCTGAGGTCTTCTATTTGATAGAGGTTGATGAGGCGGCCCAGCGTTGCATTCGTGTTCCTGATGTACAGAGTAGCGAACGCCCCCCCCAGGGTGGAGAACAGGAACACCATGAGCAGAGAGAGAATGATCTTCCGCTTCATACAGTTACCTCCTTAACGCGCCCCTAAGCAACCGAATGCGATCCCTTCCCCTTCTATAATGCTTTTTTATAACGTATTTTTCGAAAAAAGTCAAGATTATTTATTGTTAACCATTTTTTTTGTGCATTCAGGCGCGGGCCGTGCGGACTTTACGGCAGGTATGGGTATTGCAAACATCCGAGGAAAATCCACAAATCCGGAAAGGACGGCTTAGCCGCGTATGCGCGGGGATTGACGAGGATTGATACGGATAATTCCGCCCTCTTCGACTAAAATACCGCAAATGCCGAGCAGAAGTTCCGTTTCACTGGTTTCCTGCATGAGGTTTTCGTTGCATTTGCTCAATGCCTTCAGCGCGCGGTTGGTTTTCTTAAGCAGCGCCTCTGTTTTGGCGCGCTCTTCCAGATGATGACGCAGCATATCGGACTGTCGCTGAAGCCTTTCGCGAAGCAGGACATTGTCACCCGACCCTCAGCATCCCTGGATTGGTATGGGGGATGAACACCGCGCCCAGGTACTCTTTCATAAATTCCGGGTCATCCTGCATGGGCTTATACGTTATCTTCCCGACAATGGCATTCACGGCGTTCACCAGGTCGCCGTTAATGAGCAGCATGCGCGCGCCCGCGAGGGACGAGTTGCCGAGGGATTTCACGATGGCCGCCGGCCATGCCGGAAGCATCCCAATGCCCACGGCCTTCTCCGCGTTGATGCCGGCGCCGAGGGCGCCGGACACGAACACGGTCTCGATGTCCTTGAACGAGATGCCCACGGACCGGGTAAGCGCCAGGAGCAGCGTGAACATGGCCGCCTTTGACTTCATGAAGTTCCGGAGCTCGTTCTGGGTTATAGACAGGGCGTCCCGGCAGTCACAAGCGATGGAGAACGTCTTCTCATTGTCGACGGTCGTGACGCGCTCGCCGTCGACAAGGGCCCCGCTTTCGTCGATCATCCCCGCCTTATACAACTCATAGAGCAGGCTCACCATTCCGGATCCGCAGATCCCTTCGGGCCCGGCCTGATCAAAGGTCTTGCAGGAGATATTCCCGTCCTTGATCTCGACATCATAGACAATCCCATTTTTCGCCCGTTTCCCGATCCGTGAAATACCCTCTTCGAGCGCCGGACCGGCGGCGCCCGCCCCCACGATCATCCAGTCCCGGTTCCCGATCACGACCTCGGCATTCGTGCCCACGTCGATCAGGACCGAGGTCTTGTCCGATTGGGCCATGCCCGAGGCAAGAATGCCGGCCGTGATGTCGCCGCCCACATAGCTCCCCGCGTTCGGGAACACGTACACAACAGCCTCGGGGTTCATGGCAAGCCGCAGTTCCGAAGCCGTGAAGAACCCCAGGGGCCTGACCACGGGCACAAAAGGGTCCACGGGGATCGTGCTGATATCGAGCCCCAGGAAGAAGTGGCTCATCACCGTGTTCCCGCCCACGGTCATGGCGTGAAGGTCCCGCGTGTTGACCCGCGCTTCCCGACACAGCTCCGTGATGAGCCCGTTGATCCCGTTCACGAGCGCCCGGCAGACCTCCTCGCCATTTCCCGTCATGGCATGGTGCATGCGGGTCATGATGTCTCCGCCGAATATGGTCTGGGGGTTCTCCCGGCTTTTCGTCAGAACATCCTGTTGCGCGATATTGTCATAGAGCAGGGCGACCAGGTTCGTGGTCCCGAGGTCAAGGGCGATGGAATACGAACGCTCCTTCCCGATATCGATCAGCCGGTGTCCGTTCCCGATCCGTCCGATAATGCAGGGGAACGCTGTCTGCTCCTTCACAATTGGAGGGACCCTTCTCATGACCGAAAGCGGAAGGACAACGGGACCGAGCCCCAGAGTATCGGTGATCCGCTGATCATGGGCCCTTCGGTCGTCGTCGGACGGCAGAGGCAACTGTATGGTCTTCTTGAAAATAAGAGAGGTCATCGTTCCCCTTCGCTCATCAGAATAATGCGGCAGTACGTTATGAATAACACACTCAGGAGAATACTGTCAATCGAATGTTATCGTGGTGATGAATAGAGCATAAAAGCGGTATTTCATGCCGTAATTTTGTCAGCCCCTGCCCGCTCCCCCTGCATTTGACAGTCGATATGCTTTGTGCTACTTTTAAATCAGGGCGTTAAATCAGAGCGCGTCGGCAACTCAGCCTTCCGGAGGATCAACCATGAAAATTCCCTTGCAGCTCACCTTTCGAAACATGCCGCCGTCCGAGGCCATTGAAGCGAAGATCCATGAGAAGGCGGCCAAGTTGGATAAATCTTTCAGCAGGATCATGAGTTGCCGTGTCGTGGTGGAGGAAACACAGCGCCGGCAGCATCAGGGCAAACTGTTCAGCGTCCATATCGACATCACCGTGCCCGGCAAGGAAATGGCGGTGACCCGTGAAGAGAATGAAGATCCCTATGTCGCGGTCCGTAATGCCTTCAACACCGCGGCCAGGCGGCTTGAAGAACATGCGCGGGAGAAGCGGGGTGAGGTGAAAACCCATAAGACGCCGCCAATTGGCCGCATCCTCAGGATCTTTCCCGACCAGGCATATGGCTTCATCATTACACCCGACCAGCGTGAGATTTATTTTCACCGCAACAGTGTTCTCAATGACGACTTCAGTAATCTGAAATTCGGGGCTGACGTGACGTTCATGGAGGAACAGGGGAGGGAAGGTCCGCAGGCGGCGCGCGTGGCGCTCATCAAGTAGGATGCCTTTTTCTGTTTCCCGGCCGGAACGGGCGTGAACGGGAAAGAGCCGGGGCAGTAAGAGAAGGCCTGACCCCGCTTTTCGGCCCGCCTCTGAGATGAGCGCCTCATCTCACGTCGCAACCGCTAAGGTTTGTTTCGTTTTCAACGTGTCGCGATAACAGGTCCCCTTATAACCACTTTTTCCGTTTGAAATAAAGAAACATGGAAACGCCAATGCCGAACATCGCAAGGAGCGTGAAGAAATACCCGTAGCGCCACTCCAGTTCCGGCATATGCTTGAAATTCATCCCGTACACCCCAGCGATGAAGGTGAGCGGCATGAAGATCAGGGAGATCGCCGTCAGGACCTTCATCACCTCATTCAACCGGTTACTGACGCTCGACAGGTACATGTCAAGCATGCTGGACAGCATCTCGCGGTAGAGGTCCACGCTGTCAATGACATGGATGGCATGGTCGTAGACGTCTCTGAGATAGGGCGCCGTGGATTCCAGGATCAGCGATGACTCATGCTTGCCTAGACCGCTCACGACCTCCCGGAGGGGCCATACGGCATTGTGCAGAAAGATCATCTCCCTTTTCAATTGATAGATCCTCTGCACGGTCGCCTGGCGCGGGTCCCCGAGCAGCTCCGTTTCTATCGCTTCAATCTTGTCGCCGAACTTTTCGAGGATTGCGAAATAATTATCCACAACCGCATCAAGAAGCGCATAGGCAAGGTAGTCGGCCTTCATTTTCCGGATGCGGCCCCTGCCTGACCGGAGATGATCGCGGACCAGATTAAAAACATCCCCCTCGACCTCTTCCTGAAAAGAAAGGACGAAGTTCGCGCCAAGGACAAGGCTTATCTGCTCATGCACGAGCTCTCCGTCCTTCCCGATCGCGAGCATCTTGAGCACAAGGTATATATATTCTCCATAATCTTCCATTTTCGGCCGCTGGTCCGTGTTCATGATATCTTCCATCACAAGCCGGTGGAGGCCGAAACAGTCGCCGAGCTTCTCGAGCACCTGGACGTTATGGACTCCGTCAACGTTGATCCAGGTCACGGTCGGTTTGTCCTTAAAAGGGACGCATGCCTCGACAAATGCCGTCTCTATTTCCTGAAAGTTCGCTTCATCATAATCAATGACATTGATTTTGACCTGCTCGTTCTTTTTCTCCCCGGTATACACCAGCGTTCCGGAAGGAAGGCCCGCTTTTTTGGACCTTTTTTTCGAGAGACCGCGCATGGACGGCATTAATAAAACTCCTTGATCGTTTTTTGGATCTTTGTGCCGTCGAACTCCTGCCGCGCGAGCGGTGTGTCCTTGATCATCGGAACGCGCGCTTCAAACGTGGGCCGGTTATTGCGGTAGATCACGCCGATTGGTATGCGGTCGCCCCACTCAAGCGCCTTTGCGAATGCGGCCTTCCGGTCCTCGGGATTATGGTCCGGCCCCACAGGATAGACCCGCTTTTTGTACCAGTCATAGGTGTTCACCTTGTTGAAGGACACACAGGGCTGAAGGATGTCGAGGAGAGCAAAACCGTTATGCAGGATCGCCTCTTTCATGAGGCCTTTAAGCTGTTCCGTATCAGCGGCATATCCCCGGGCCGCGAAGCCGCAGTCCAGGGCGACAGCGAGCGCCATGGGGTTGAACTGTTCAGAGATCACGCCGAAGGGCATGTTCTTTGAAACGGCGCCCTCTCCTGTTGTCGGGGAAGCCTGCCCCTTGGTCAGGCCGTATACCTGATTGTCATGCACAAAGAGCTTTACGTTGATATTCCTCCGCATGGCCGCCAAAAGATGGTTGCCGCCCTCGCCGTAGCAGTCGCCGTCGCCGGTCGTGACGATGACCGGCATCCGGTGGTTCGCGAGCCTGATACCCGTGGCAACCGGAAGCGTCCTGCCGTGCAGTCCGTTAAAGGTGTTGCACTTCGTGTAGTGTGGAAGTTTGGCGGCCTGACCAATACCCGAGACAACGATAAACTGGTGCGGCTCCATACCGAGCTCGACCAGGGCGTCCTTGAAGGCCTTCAGGATCGGAAAATTGCCGCACCCCGGGCACCAGGCGGGGACCTGCCCTCGAAAATCTTCCTGTTTCAGCATGGGGCACCTCGTATAAAAGAATAATGCAAAGTTCCAATTGCGAAAAGCAAAGCGCAAGAGGCGTTTTAGAAAATAACATCGGCCATTCAGAAGCTCTTCATGCTACATTTTGCGCTGAGCTCTCGCACTAATTCCTCGAGCAAAAACGGCCTGCCGTCGTATTTGTTGATCAAGGCGCCGAACTCGTACCCCGTCTCGGTCCTCATCAGCCTCGCAAACTGGCTGGTCGCGTTCTGCTCAATACAGATCGTGAGCTTTGCTCGATTCAGAAACTCCAGGTAGTCGAATTGCCTGGTCTCCGGGAAGGGATAGAGCTCGGAGAAGTGCAGCATGGCAATGCCGTAGGACGTTGACAAAACATCTACCGCCTCCCGCATGGGCCCGTAGAGAGAACCCCAGCCAATTATCACGATATCGGGTTTGTGATCGCCATACAGGAACGGCGGCGATACTTCTTCCCGCATCAGCGGGAACTTCTTGAAGAACCGCTTCTCAACCATCTTGATACGCGTGGCCGCGTCCTCGATGATATGGCCGTCCTCATCGTGCTCGTCGCTGTCAGTGACTACAAGGTGTTTCGCGTCTCCGGGCACGGCCAGGGGACTGATTCCACTCTGCGTAAGCGCATGGCGCTGATAGCCCGCCAGCTTCTGGAACGCCTCTCCCCTGATACGATAGTCCGTGTTCCGCAGCCGGGCGAGATCGAAACCCTGATAGCTCCACTGGGAGTCGGAGAGATAGGTGTCGAAGAGGATGAATGCCGGGACCTGATACTTCTCCGCCAGGTCAAAGGCCTTGTTCGTCAGGAAAAAGGCCTGCTCCGGAGTGCCGGGCGCGAAGATGAACCGGGGGAATTCACCATGGCCGGCGTGGAGCGCCATATGAAGCTCGCCCTGTTCGGTCCGTGTGGGGAGACCCGTGGCCGGGCCGGGCCGCTGGCCCAGGGCGATCACCACCGGGGTCTCGGTCATACCGGCGAGTGAAACGCCCTCAACCATGAGGGCGAAACCGCCTCCGGAGGTCCCGGTCATTGCGCGCACGCCCGCGAAGGACGCCCCCAGCGCCATGTTGATCGCGGCGAGCTCGTCCTCAGCCTGCTCCACCACGATGCCATACTCTTTTTCTTTGCCGGCGAGGTAGTTCATGATCCCCGTGGACGGCGTCATGGGATACGCCGCGTAAAACTTCAGCCCTGAAGCCATGGCGCCCAGGGCAATGGCCTCACTCCCGCCAACAAGCATCAGCGCACCAGTATTGTCATCATTGTCGACAGAGAAGTTGCACGTGAGACAGCTCTTCACGGCATGGTCATAACCCGCCATGGCGGCGTTCCTGTTCGCGGTAACGACCTGCTCGCCTTTTTTCTTGAAGGTCTCGGCGATGAGGTCCGTCAGGATATCGAGGTCCATCCCGAGTATGCCGAGGACAGCGCCTGTGGCAACGGAGTTCGCCATGATCCTGTCGCCGCCGTGCTCCATGGCAAGCTTCACAAAGGGGATGTCGAGGAATGTCGGCTTTGCATGTTTTTCCGTGAGCATCTCTGAATCATAGATGATCTTGCCCAGGGAAGTGAGTTCCTGCTCATGAAGCCGAATGCTGTCCCTGTCCAGGGCAACGATGATGTCCACCGCTCCTTTCGGCGCAATGACCGGCCGGTCGGACAGCCTGAGCTGGTAGAAGTTGTGGCCGCCGCGGATGCGGGATTCATAATCCTGGTGCGTGAAAACATGATGCCCCGCGCGGGCAAAAACGCGCCCGAGCGTGTCACCGATCGTCTGGAGCCCCTGTCCCGCTTCGCCGCCGATCTTGATTGTGTAGTCCATGGCGTGTCCTCTTTCCAAAAAACCATCGATTCATGAGGGTCTTACCTGATGTCTTCCGGCGCAATCACGCCAAAGCCGAGAAGTTGCTCCAGGAGCAAAAACCCTCCGCAGGGCATTGCCGCCCGGTCCTGCATGAAAGCGCAGTCGTGTTCATGGAAATCACAGGTATTGCACAGGTGTTTTACCAGCGACTCGTCCGTCACGCGTCCGCATTTTTGAGCGGACATGACTGCGGTTATCAACGTTCCCGCGCGCAGGAGCCGCTCGACGACCACGGCGCCCCGGCATATATACTCTTCGTTCTTTCCCGGCTTGTAATAGATGCAGTACGGAAGGCAGAGCTCCCGGACCAGTTGCTCATTTTTTGTCATGCTGTCTGATTATAACAAAAACTCATTGTCGGTGCTATAATTAGTTCATGCGTTACCACCTTGCACGGCGGGCCGTCCTGAAATGGCTCGAGACCCCGACCGTTTATCAGATCGCAAAGGACGAATTATACGAACTTGACAGCGCATCGTTCAGCTTTCTGAAGAACTGTGCCTCTCCCGATGGCTGCGCTTCAAAGAACAGCGCTTTCATTGATTACTGTCTTGAGGAAGGGCTGCTGACGACAACCCCGGGCGTGGTTCGCCGACCCGCTCTCAAACAAGCCCCCGAGCCGTCGCTCCGGTACCTTGAACTCCAGATCACCGATGCCTGCAACCTCAGATGCCGGCATTGCTATATCGGCGACACCGGCCGGAACGAACTGACACCGGAGCAGGTGAGCAGGGTCCTGAGTGAGTTTGAGGAAATGCAGGGCCTTCGCGTACTGATAACCGGCGGCGAGCCGCTGGTCCACAAAAAGTTCCCGGAGATCAATGAGCTGCTTCCTGATTATTTCATGAGAAAGATCCTCTTCACGAACGGCGTCCTCCTTAAAAAAGAAACACTGAAAACACTCAAGGTCGACGAGATACAGGTGAGCATGGATGGACTTGAACCGGCGCACGACAGGCTCCGGGGAAGAGGGACATTCAAGCGCTCCCTGGAGGCAATGAAACACGCGCTTGACGCGGGCTTCGATGTATCAGTGTCTACCATGGTCCATCAGTACAATAGATCGGACTTCGACTGCCTGGAACAGTTGTTCAAAGGGCTGGGGGTCAAGGATTGGACTGTGGATATTCCCTGCATGGCCGGCAGGCTCAAAAAAAATGAGGAGTTTTATGTCAGCCCCGAGGAAAGCGGGAAATATCTCGGCTATGGATACGGCAACGGACTCCATGCGTCAACTCAGGGGTATGGCTGCGGCCTCCATCTTATAGCGGTGATGGCGGATGGAAGTATCGCCAAATGCTCATTTTACGGAGACCAGCCCGTGGGCATCGTGGGCCATGGCCTGAGAACAGCCTGGGATAGCGTACAGCCCATCAGGCTTAAGGACCTGGAGTGCGACTGCGAGTACCTTGAAGTGTGCCGTGGAGGATGCAGGTACCGGGCGGAGCGTATCAGCGGAAAAGGCGGAAGAGACCTGTACCGGTGCGTGCTGTATGGTATAATATAAACCAAAACAGGCCCACAATTAGATCACAGCGTTCTGAATTAAAACATGTTTCAGCTAATCAAGCCATGCATTCAGGAAAGGGGGTTTTTCAATGACCATTAAGAAGGTAACAAAAAAAATGGCAGTCACTTGCAAATGCAAAAGCTCCTGCTGACTTCGGTAAACGATCCAAAAAAAGTATAAGCCCGGCAAGGCATGCCGGGCTTTTTTCAGCGGGTTGAAACGAGCGCAAGATATCACCGTCCTGCGTTAAATGAAACACCGGAAACGGGAATATGGTCCCCTAATTCTTCTTTTTCGGTGTTTTCTCGGCTTTCTCCGCTTTTTCGATCGAGACCAATTCAACATCAAAAATCACGACCTCATTCGGGCCGATGATCGGCCACATGCCTTGCTCCCCAAAGCCGAGGTTAGGCGGACAGACTATCTGATAATGAGAACCCTCGTTCATGAGCTGGAGTACCTCAGTCCAGCCGAGGGGGATATATCGTTTTTCGCCGCCTACCGGCATGACTGCCGGATGCACCGGGCGTTTGTCCGTGTCTTCGATAACCGTCCCGTCGACCTTGGACATGCGAAAATTAACTTTAACCTTATCCTCGGCCCTGGGCCTCTTTCCTTTCCCCTCGTTAAGCACTTTGTATTGAACCCCGCTCGGAAGGGTTTTTACGCCTTCTTTTTTTGCATTTTCGGCGAGAAAGGCTTCTCCCTCTTTTTTGTTCTTATCAGCGAGCTTTTTTCTTTCTTCCTCTTTTTTAGCGGCTTGCGCTTTCTGGAAATTCTCTTCGATCCCAGCCATTTCCTTGGTCGTCAAAAGAGTCTCCGCTCCGGACAAGGAGTCCTCGACGCCCCGCAAGAATATTTTCCGGTCAACCTCGATCGACTGTCTCTTAAAACTGTTCCCCAGATTAACGCCTTTGGTGTAGCTCAGCTTGTCCTGCTCCGTCTTCAACTGAATGTTTTCCGCTGCGTTTGCCTGACTTGCCATAAACACCGCACAGAGTGCGACTACCAATGGTAACCTCATGCCTGCTCCTTTCTCCTCTCCCGTGATCGAATATGCTCTTATCAAAACTTTATTTGCCGCTGAGCGCCCGGAACGAGCAATAGGGCTTATTGCAGCATGACCTGATTTTAATAAACTCTTTCCCTATTGTCAAGCTGAATGCATACTCCGATTTTAATTTTCGTAGTCTTGCAAGAACTGGGTCAGGAGCCGCACCCCTATGCCCGTCGCGCCTTTGGGAGTGTAAGGCCGTTCCTTCTCGGTCCAGGCCGTCGCGGCAATGTCAAGGTGTACCCAGGGATACTTCTGCACGAACTTCGAGAGGAGCGCCGCGGCCGTGATCACGCCGCCTGCCCTGCCGCCGGTGTTCTTCATGTCCGCGATGTCGCTTTTGATCTGCTCGTAGTACTCTTCCCAGAGCGGCAATTCCCATACGCGTTCGCCGGTCTTGTCGCCTGCCGCGCGCATCTTCTGTTTGAACCGTTCGTCGGTGCCGAGCATGCCGATGGCCTCCGTGCCCAGGGCGATGCCGCACGCGCCGGTGAGTGTGGCGATGTCCACGATCACCGCGGGTTTATATCGACACGCATAAGTAAGCGCATCGGAAAGAATGAGCCTGCCTTCCGCGTCGGTGTTCAAAATTTCTATGGTCCGGCCCGACATGGTGCGGAGCACGTCACCGGGCTTGTACGCGCTGCCGCTTGGCATATTCTCGGTTACCGGAAGCAGGCCGACGATGTTGAGCGGCAACTTGAGCGCTGCTGCATTCCGGACCGCTCCGAGCACCGCCGCGCCTCCGGACATATCGTCCTTCATCTTGTCCATGTTCTCGGCGGGCTTGATCGAGATGCCGCCGGAGTCGAAGGTGATAGTCTTGCCCACGAGCGCGATAAAGGGCTTCGCGCCGCCCTTCCGGTACTCGATAATGACAAACTTCGGCGGCTGCGCGCTTCCCGAGGCAACGCCGAGCAGGGCGCCCATTCCGAGCTTCCGCATCTGGTTCCTTTCAAGGACCTGGAGCTTGAGCCCGAACCGCCGCGCGAGCTCTTTCGCCCTGGCCGCGATGATCATCGGCGTCATGTCGGCAGATGGCGAACTCACCATATCCCGCGCCATGACAGTGGACTCGGCAATGGCCTCAGCGACCTTCACGCCCCGCCGCATGGCCCTGATCACGCCTCTGGATTCCGCCAGGAGAGTGATCATCAGAATATCTTTTTCACGCTCGTTCTCTTCATTGGTTTTATATTTCAGGAACCGGTAGAGCCCGAGCACGCTGCCCTCGGACAACGCCTGGCCAAGCTCCTCCGAAGCAAGGCCGATTCCATCAGTGACGATCGTGATACGCTGTGCGCCGGCGCTTCTCAGCGCAGGCGCTGCCTTGCCCGCGGCCTGCCGCAAGCGGTTAATAGTGAACTCGCTCCGTTTGCCCAATCCCACAAGAAGCAGCCGTACCGCGGGGAGCCGGCCTTCAGGGTAAAGAAGATGGACCGCGCCCGTTTTGGGCTTGAATTCACCCTTCTTGATAAGTTTCGAGATCATGCCTCCAAGGGCGCTATCAACCCGTTCGGCAACCTTGCCCGATTTCTCATTTTCAAAAAGCGGGATGACTGCGGCCTCGGTCATATGCTTCTCTATTTTCCCCTCAAGAACATTGATCTTCATGAGTCCCCACCCTGAATGTTAATTCTCAATTTTCAATGCGCTGTTCATCAATCTTTTCTCACCACGACAGGCTCGAGTCCTTCGAGCGTCAGTTTGCCGGCCACCTCTTCAGCCCGGCCTTCTGATGCATAGGCGCCCACTAATACGCGATAGGACCTTGCAATGTTGGTTTCAAAAGGCGAGATCGAGACCACCCCGAACTTTGTATTCAGTCGCTCCTTCAGCATTCGCGCATTCTCTTCCTCCGTGAATACGGCCGCCTGCACCGTGTACGTCGCCGGATCGCGAACGTCGTCAACCGTCTCGATCCTTACCCGCGCAGTCCCTTGGGACACAAAGCCCAGCTCTTTGGCCGCTCCATAGGACAGGTCCAGAAACCGGAGCTTGAGGAACGGCCCACGGTCGTTTATTCTTACGGTGATACTCTTGAAATTATCGAGATTGATAACGTGGACAACCGTGCCGAGCGGCAGGGTCCGGTGCGCGGCGGAAAGGCCATACATATCGAAGACCTCTCCATTTGCTGTCTGCTTACCATGCAGTTCCTTGCCGTACCAGGCAGCCATTCCCGTCTCACGGTAGTTCGCTTCCCGGACCTGTTCCGATAACGGTACCGGCGCCAAAACCGGAATCGGAGACGGCTCTATAGCGGCAAGGGGGGTCGGGGTCGGCGGCGCCTCCCTGCCGGCGCAGGCCACGATCAGTGCGAACGCCAGCAGGAATCCGGGGCCGAACATCCGCACACCATCTAAGGAAGAACAGGACCGCATGCCGCGATACGGTTTATGCGGACGCGGCCGGTGTCTTTTCGCCGGCTTTCTTGCCTGATGACTTGTATGCCTTGGCCGAACGGAGTTTCCGCTGGGCCCTCTTCACCTTCTTGAGCGTTGCGCGTGCCTCGGGCCCGGCCTTGCTTGCGGCTTTCGACTTGTTCTCCGCGGCAACGTGTTTCAGCTTTTTGATCTTCTCCTGCAACTTTTCCTGATTAACTTTGACCACGTGTACTCCTCCTCAAAAAAAAGGGGTCGGCCTTTTTCAAGGTGACCCCCTGTCGCTGCTTCTTAGTTTAGCAACCCACTACTACTTTGGGCCTTGCCGCCTTCACACTCGTTACCATGTCCTTCTCAACCGTGATCCTTACCTTGTCGCCGGCCTTCACTTTGCCGAGGTCAACGGACTTGTCAACGGTCATGGTCATGTCCTTACCGTCTTCACCGACGTACACGATCGTGCCGGCCTTTGCATCTACGCCCTTGATGGTAGCCTTCTTTTCATCAGCTGCAAACACCGGAGAAACCAGAAAAACAACGAGAACCACTGCCGCAAGAACTGCCGCTGCTTTTTTCATGTGTTCTAACCCTCCTTTAGTGGATAGCAATATCAATGTTGTTTATATTTATGTATTTAGGTTACCATAAGATGAAGGAATATTCAATTTAATTTTTTAATAGCGTCATTTGAATATTTTCTGCCCATTTTGTTCTTTATCTATCTTGTAACCCCTGATATACTTCTAGGGGACAAATGAATGAAAATCATCAACACAAAAATAATTAATGATCTTCTGAATAAAGCCGATAGTTCCATCAGGAGAAGGTCGAATTATAACATCCATGAATCTACTCTGGATTCGATACAGCGTTACATCGTTGCGTCTAAAATTGATTCGTATTTTCGACCGCACCGGCATCATTCAAAGTCTGAGTTGGCCTTTGTTTTTCGCGGCAAATTTGATTTAATAGTATTTGACGACAGCGCTTGTGTTACCGAGAGGATATCACTGGGACCCGATTCGGAGAATTTGGGCTTTGAATTGCCTCCCCATGTTTGGCACTCATGGATACCGATGCACGATGATTCAATTTTTCTTGAAGTGAAAGAAGGGCCATATGATCCAGCCTCAGGACTCGAATTCGCAAGTTGGTCGCCTCCGGAAGGTGATGTCAGGGTATCCGACTTTCTGGTAAAAATGAGGGGATTAACTGTCGGGGACTGCGCTGCCGTGTAAACCTACCGAAATGAAAACGTAACCGACTAATCCCCCTCAAACTCCGTCAGGGCGAAAACGCTATATCCTTTTTCCAGAAGTTTCTTCTTTCCGCCGACATCGGGCAGGTCCACAATAAACGACATCTCCACGACCCGTGCGCCGATCTTCTCGATAAGCGCCGCGGCGGCCAGAGCAGTCCCGCCTGTGGCAAGGAGGTCGTCTACAAGAAGCACCCGCTCACCTTGCTTCAGCGCATCCTTGTGTATCTCGATCTTGTCCGTGCCGTATTCAAGAGCATATTCCTGAGAAACGACCTCTGCCGGCAGCTTGCCCTTCTTGCGGATGGGGATGAAACCCTTCCCGAGTGTGTACGCCAGCGCCGCTCCAATGATAAAACCGCGTGACTCGATGCCAACGATAGAATCGAACTGATAGTCCCCATGAAGGTATCGCTGAGTAAGTGAGTCAATGACCAGCCGAAACCCCACAGGGTCTTTGATAAGGGTCGTTATATCGCGGAACATAATCCCTTTCTTGGGATAATCGGGAATGGTCCTGATCTTTGACTTGATCGGCATTGCCATCTCCTTTCAAAATACGCATAGCGCAAAGCGCATGGCGCATGGCGTAAAATCTTTAACCCTTTGCGCTCTGCGCTATGCCCTATGCGGTTTTCAGGTCTCGTCTTCGACCGTTTCAATTTCTCTATACTTCTCCACACCGATCTGGTAGAGATCGTTGCCCTGCATGTCATTCACGACAATCGCCGGGAAATCCTCGACCTCCAGCCGCATCACCGCCTCGGTCCCCAGTTCGGGGTAAGCGATTACTTCGGCTTTGCGTATCGCCTTTGAGATAAGAGCGCCCGCGCCGCCGATTGCGGCGAAGTAAACAGCCTTGCGTTTCTTGATGGCGTCCTTCACTTCCTGCCCGCGCGGCCCCTTGCCGATCATGCCTTTGAGCCCCAGTTCGAGCAGATAAGGAGTGTACTTGTCCATGCGGCAGCTCGTGGTCGGGCCGGCGGAACCGATCGGCTTGCCCGGCGGCGCCGGAGTCGGCCCCGTGTAGTAAAGGATCTGGCCTTTAAGCTCGAAGGGCGGTTTCTCTCCCTTCATGTGCCCTTCAACAAGGAACTTGTGTGCCATGTCCCTGCCCGTGTAGATGACACCGGTGATGAGGACACGATCTCCAGCCTTCAGCATCGTGACGACCTCGTCGGTCAGGGGCGGAGATATTTTAATGGGTGCGGTCATGGTTTATTTTATCAGCATAGCGCATAGAGCATGGAGTACAGTCCGTCCGTTGTTTACTCTCTGCGCTGCGCCATGCTCTCTGCTCTTTGCTTTACAGTATTATCGTCTTGTGCCTTGCCGCATGGCAATTTATGTTCACCGCAACCGGCAGGCTCGCGATATGGCAGGGAAAGCTTTCGACATGAACCGCCATGGCCGTCACCTTGCCGCCGAACCCTTCGGGACCGATGCCCGTCTTGTTCACGGTCTTGAGCAGCGTTTCTTCCAGGCTTGCAAGCTCGAGTTTCGGATTCGGGCCGCCGACGGGCCGGAGGAGCGCTTTTTTCGCAAGCAGCGCGGCCTTCTCGAAACTTCCGCCGATGCCCACGCCGATCACCACCGGCGGGCAGGGGTTTGCCCCGGCCTTTTGCACGCACTCGAGCACAAAGTTCCTGATGCCCTCCACCCCATCGGTGGGCCGCAGCATGCGGATCACGCTCATGTTCTCGCTCCCCGCGCCCTTGGGCATGAACGATATCCTGAGCCTGTCGCCAGGCGCCAGTTCGGTGTAAACAATGGCCGGTGTATTGTCGCCGGTGTTCTTGCGCGTGATCGGGTCGACCACGGACTTCCGGAGATGACCTTCTTTATACCCCTTGCGCACGCCCTCATTGATCGCATCGACGATGAAGCCGTTCTTGATCCTGAGGTCTTGTCCGATCTCGACAAAAAAGATGGCAATGCCCGTGTCCTGGCAGAGGGGGAAGCGCTCATCCTTTGCGATGCGCGCGTTCTCCTTCAGGAGTTCCATGAGCTCCCGCGCAGCGGGACTCGTCTCGGTCTCGATCGCCCGGTCAAAAGCGGTGAGCACGTCCTCGCTCAGGTTGTAGGCCGCGTCGATGCAGATCCGCGCGACATTGTCCCTGATCTCATCTACATGAATTTCGCGCATCCCTGCCTCACCGCCTCCGCGGACTTCATGAACGCCGCCTTTTCGTCAGCGCTCAGCTTGATCTCCACCACCTGCTCCACACCCTTTTCTCCGAGCTTCACCGGCACGCCGGAGAACATCCCCTTCACGCCGTACTCGCCGTCGAGGTACGCGGAGCAGGGCAGAATCTTCTTCTTGTCCAGCAGCACGGCCTCGACCATCTCAAGCGTGGCCGCGGCAGGCGCATAGTAGGCGCTGCCGGTCTTGAGCAGGGCAACGATCTCGGCCCCGCCATTCCGCGTGCGATCAACGATCTTGTCGATCATTTCCTTGCTCATCAGTTCCGTGATTGGGATGCCCGCTACCGATGAATAACGCGGCAAGGGCACCATGGTGTCGCCGTGGCCACCGAGCACAAAGGCCTGGGTGTTCTCAATGGACACGCCGAGCGCCATGGCGATGAACGCGCGGAAACGGGCCGAATCAAGCACCCCTCCCATGCCGATCACCCGCTCCCTCGGGAAGCCGCAGGCCTTCATCGCAACGAAGGCCATCACGTCCATGGGGTTCGTGACCACGATCATGAACGCCCTGGGTGAACGCTTGCCCGTCTCTTCAGCCGCCTTCTTGACTATGTCGCCGTTCGCCGCGAGGAGATCGTCGCGGCTCATGCCGGGCTTGCGCGCCAGTCCGGCGGTGATCACGATAATATCAGACCCCGCGGTCTCGTCATAGCTATTCGTTCCCGTGACCTTCGAATCATATCCCATCACCGGCCCCGACTCCATCAGATCCAGCGCCTTGCCCTGCGGCACGCCTTCCACCACGTCAACCATGACCACATCGGCAAGCCGTGACTCGGCGATCCGCTGCGCCAGCGTCGCGCCCACATGGCCCGCACCGACTACCGTTACTTTCCTGCGCACTAAAATACCTCCTAAATCGCATAGCGCATGGAGCAGAGGGCAACAAGTACATACCTCATGCCCTATGCCCTATGCGCTATGCGCTATGCGCTCTGCGCGTTCACAGCTTCGTTATCTTCACCTTGCTGATCTTCCTGCCTTCCAGTTCCAGGACCTCGAGTTTGAGGTTCTTGTACTTGAGCTGCTCGCCCACCTTCGGCATCCTGCCGAAAAGACCGAACACGAACCCGCCAAGGGTGTTGAAATCCGTTGACTGGAGGTCGGCATCGAGCAGCTCGTTCACTTCGTCAAGCGCGGACTGGCCCGACACCACAAAATTCTTTTCATCCACGATCTGGACATCCTTGTTCCCGGCCTCGAGTTCATCGTGGATGCTGCCGACAATCTCCTCGATCAGGTCTTCAAGCGTCACGAGCCCCGCTGTCCCGCCATACTCGTCGATGACAATGGCGAGCTGGAACCGGTTGCGCTGCATCTCCGACAGGAGCTCGCTCACCCGTTTATTCTCGGGGATAAAGTAGGCCGGCCTGATGAACCGCTTGATGTCATCTTCGCGTTTCACTTCGCCGGAGGCCATGGCCACAAGGATATCTTTGATATACAGGATTCCGATCACCGTATCGACCGTGTCCTCGATCACGGGGTAGCGCGAATAGCCGAACTCGGACACCAGCGCCAGGACTTCCCGCAGGGTCACGCTCGACGGGACGCTTACGATCTCGGTCCTCGGCCGCATTGCCTCCGATGCCAGGGTATCTCCGAACTCAAAGACCTTATGGAGCAGATCTTTTTCCTCTTCCTTGAGCGAACCACGCTCTTCGCCGAGATTGATCATGGCCTTGATGTCCTCTTCCGTGACCACGGCGGTGCAGGACATGCCCTGTGGTCCCGGACCGGCGATCAGGTCCGCCATGGCGGCAAGCAGCCGGGACAGCGGCGACAGGAGCTTTACGACGAGCCGCAGCGGACCGGCGACAGCGAGCGCAAAGCGGTCCGGATTGCCGCAGGCGATCCCCTTTGGGACAAGCTTGGCAAAGCACACGATGGCAAGGGTTACGATAAGCACGGTAGCCGCCGCTGCCAGTGGTATCCGCGGGATAAGATGCGCGGCAATGACCATGCCCAGGACCGCCGTAAGAACAATGAAAAAATTCTCGGTGAGCAGCAGCGTGGAGTGAAGACGGTCGCGCTCCCCCATCAGCAGAAGGACCGTCCCTGCCCGCTCATCGCCCGATTCCGACAACTCGCGGATGTGTGACTTGTTGGAAAACACAATAGCGGTTTCCGCGGCCGCAAAAAAAGCGGCGAATAAAATGCTTGCGCCTGCGCCGGCAAGCAGCGGCCAGAAGTCGGATATGAATGCGCTAAAAGTGTCCATGTATCGATTGCGAATCGTGGCTTGCGGGATGCGGATTTAAAACTCCAAATATAAAATCCGAAATCCGCAATGCGCGTTCACGTCTTCTCCCCCGTTACCCTGATGACCTCATCGAAGGTAGTCTCTCCCTTCAGCATTTTCTGGACCGCAGCCTCGCGCAGTCCGACCATGCCGTCCGTGATCGCGGCCTTCCGGATGAGTTCCGCATCCGCCTTATCCCGGATGATGGCCCTGATGGCGTCGTTCATTTCCATGACCTCGAAGATGCCGGTGCGCCCATGATAACCCGTACCGCGGCAATCGGGGCATCCCTCACCGTACTTGACCACGATCTTCCGGTCCCTGCCTGATGCGAGCCCCACGGCTTGCGCCTCCTCGGGCAGCAGTTCATACGACATTTCGCAGCGCCTGCAGATCTTTCTGACCAGCCGCTGGGCCATCACTCCGATGATCGTTGAGGAGATAAGGTATGACGGCACTCCGAGGTCCATAAGCCTCGTGATTGTGCTCGGCGCATCGTTCGTGTGAAGCGTGGAAAAAACGAGGTGGCCCGTAAGCGCTGCCTGCACCGCATTCTCGGCCGTTTCAAGGTCCCGGATCTCGCCGACCATGATGATGTCCGGGTCCTGACGCAGGATCGTCCGGAGTGTGCTGCCGAAGGTAATGCCGATCTGCGGCTGGACGCTCACCTGGTTGAATTTATCGTGCACCATTTCGATGGGGTCCTCGATGGTCACCACGTTCACCTCGGGAGTGGCAACGGTCTTGAGGGCCGAATAGAGCGTCGTGGTCTTCCCGCTGCCCGTGGGACCGGTCACGAGGATAATACCGTTCGGCCGCGCGATAAAGGAACGGAACAGCTCGTATTCCCGGGGTGAAAAACCTATCTCCTCGAGGTCCTGGAGCAGAATGTCGGGATCGAAGATCCTGATCACCACCTTCTCACCGAAGGCGGTCGGCATGGTGGACACGCGGAGTTCGACCTCCCGGGACTTGTATTCGGTCTTGATCCTGCCGTCCTGCGGCCGTCGCTTCTCGGCGATGTCCATGCGCGAAAGCATCTTGATGCGGGAGACAAAAGCGGGATGCACTGCCTTGGGTGTCTTGTGAATGGTGTTGAGCATACCGTCGATCCTGAGTCGGACCTCGCTGGCGTCGCGCTTGGGCTCGATGTGGATATCGCTCGCCCGCTGGTCGAAGGCATAGCGGAACAGAAATTCCACGGCATTCACGATGTGTTTGTCCGTGGCCTCGATCTCCGACACGGACTTCATCTTCACGAACTGCTCGAGGTTGCCGAGATCAACCTCGGATATCATCTCCCTGGCCGCGGCGGTCACGGACGATCGGAACCCGTAGAACTCCGTGATGATCTTGATAATGTCCGTCTTCGGAGAGACGACTCGCTTGATTTTGTATCCCATCCGCTCGATGTTCTCGACAACTTCTATATTATAGGGGTCCGCCACGGCGAGGGTAAGGTTGTCGTCCTCCCGCTCGATCGGGACTGAGACGCTTCGCCGCGCGAAGGCCCGCGAAAGGATTTGCGTGACGATCTCCGGATTCAGCTTGAGGGGGTCGATCTTTTTGAACGACAATCCGGCATGTTTCGCCACGAGCTCGGTAATGATGTCCTCGGTCAAAACCTGGCCCGGCGCACCCGGCATTTCAAAATTAAGTGAGGCTGCCACCTCGATGGAAGAAACCTCGTCCTCGAGGCGCATCCTGACCCGATGCACGGCCTCACCACGCGCCTTGAGTACTTTCATCCGCTGGACGTCCTGCTTTATCTTGATCTCGCGGGCCTGTTCAGGGCTCAATTTCCCCGCTGTGATCAGGATCTCGCTCAGCAGATCGGTCGTAAGTTTTGTCATAGTGGCCCCGTCCAGCCGTGCATTTTCAAAATATAAAAAGGCCCCCGCAGAAGGGGGCCGTGCTTACAATTCAGGGCTTGAGCGCATGATATGCTATTTCTTCGCCGGTTTTTCGGGCGCCGGCGCCGGCTCCGGAGCAGGCTGCGGAGCGGAAGGCGGCGTCATGGCGGGCTGTGCAGCGGGCGCAGGCGGCGAGAATTCCTTTTTTTTCTCACATCCGAAAAGAGCAATAACAACAATGATCAGAACCAGAATAAAAACGGAATACTTTTTCACAAAACTATACCTCCTCAATGAGTTTTGACCGCACCGCATCACGCGGAGGCGGATACTGGACACAGGTTGTCGGGCGCCTAAAGGATTCGTGTGGCAATCGAGCGAGTCACCGTAAGCTCCCGTACTTTCTGCCCGAGCTTCTCTTCCAGGAGCCGCTGCTGCTCTTCGTTGAGGCTGAGGCGGAAGACCCGGAGCTTATTCAAGGAACGCTTGGAAAGGTATATATCCTGAAGCTCAAATCCGATCTGTTTTTTAATGTCAGCGCGCTGCAGCGGAGTCAATGCCAGTATAACGGTCTCTTCCATCGAGTGGACCCTCCATCAGATTTGATTATAGGCACTTTGATATGGAAATTCAAGTCTTTTTTGATGTAGTTGCTTGCCGTCGCGGCCAAACAACTATTGTGACAAACAGGGCGCAAAGGACCGGGTAAACAATGTTAGGGGAAATTTGCGGCCTTTAGACACCGTACTTATATGGCCCCGTCCTTACCGTTCCAATACAAGTTTCTTCGCTATCGTATCTACTGCCTCCTCCATCCTCACCTTCTCGACCTGCCCGGTCTTCCTCTCTTTCAGTTCCACAAGCCCCTCCTTGAGGTTCTTCTCGCCTATGATGATGCGATAGGGGATGCCGATAAGGTCCGCGTCCTTGAACTTGACCCCTGCTCGTTCATCACGGTCGTCCATCAGGACCTCGAAGCCCTTTTCTTCCAAAGCCGCGTAGAGCTCCTCGGCAACATCCATGGACCTCGCATCTTTCACGTTCACCGGGACGACAAGGAGCTGGTACGGCGCGATCTCAAGCGGCCAGATGATGCCGTTCTCATCGTTGCCCTGCTCGACGGCCGCGGCCGCGATGCGCGCCGGGCCTATGCCATAGCTGCCCATGACGATCGGTTTCTCAGCGCCGCTCTCGTCCAGATAGTTCGCCTTAAGCGGCGCCGAGTACCTGGTCCCCAGTTTAAAGATGTTTCCGATCTCGATCACCCGCTCGATACGGAGGGGCCTGCCGCACTGCACGCAGGCATCTCCCGCCGCGGCCGTGTGAATATCAGCAAACTCGGCATCGCTGAAGTGTTTGTCCGCGGAAACGCCCCTAACATGATAGCCTTCCTTGTTCGCGCCTGCCACGTACACCCCCTGCTTGAGCGTGGGGTCCGCGATCTTCCTTATTGTATGGCCCATGGGCCCGATGAACCCGCCCGGTATGCCGAGGGCCGCCTTCACCTCATCCTTCTGCGCGGACCGGTGCGGACCGATGAGCTTTGCGAGCTTTTTCTCGTGCAGGGTCTGGTCCCCGCGCACCAGTGCAAGCACCGGCCCTTTTTCGCCCATCACCAGGATGGACTTGATGAAATAATCCGGCGTGAGCTTCAGGAACCTGGTCACCTCCTGGATGGTCCGCTTCTCCGGTGTGGCCACTTCTTCAAACTTCCAGTCTGAAAACGGCGGTGTGGGCGGCGTTGATCCCGCAAGCTCCACGTTCGCCGCATACCCACAGCTGTCGCACAGCGCCACGTCGTCCTCGCCGGCGGGAGATGGCGCCATGAACTCGTGGGCGCCGGTGCCTCCCATCATGCCCATGTCGCTCTGAACAACGTAATATTTTATTCCGCAGCGGTTGTAGATATTTTTATACGCTGCAAGATGGATTTCGTAGGACTTGTCGAGCCCCTCCTCGTCGCGATCAAAGCTGTAAGAATCCTTCATGATGAATTCCCGCGTACGCAGGATCCCGCTCTTGGGTCGGGCCTCGTCCCGGAGCTTGGTCTGGAGCTGATACCAGATCTGCGGCAAATCACGGTAGGAGCGCAGATCGTGGGCCGCCAGCCAGGTCATGACCTCCTCGTGCGTCATGGCCAGGCACATGTCGCGCCCCCCCCGGTCCTTAAGCCGGAACATCTCGTCGCCGATGGAGTCCCACCTGCCGGTCTGCTGCCACACCTCGGCAGGGTGCAGCACCGGCATGGTCACTTCCTGGCCGCCGATCTCGTTCATCTCCTCGCGGATGATGCGGTCGATTTTGTCCATCACCCGCTTGCCGAGTGGAAGATAGATGTAGAGTCCGGCCGCGAGTTGACGCACGAACCCCCCGCGCACCATGAGCTTGTGCGAGACCGCCTCCGCCTCGGCGGGGGCCTCTTTTAACGTGGGTATGAACAAACGGGAATAACGCATGGAACCTCCACAAAGCAGGAGACAGGAGTCAGGAGTCAGAATCCAGGCGTCAGGAGAAAAGCTCGGCCTACTCTTTTCTGGCTACTGGCTACCGGCTCCTGACTTCTTCTCATTAACTATTTTTTCCACCTCACCTACGAGTATATCCGCCAAATCCTTTTCATCGATTTTTTTCACGATCTCGCCATGCTTGAAGAGCAGCCCTACGCCCTTGCCGCCGGCTATCCCGATGTGCGCCTCGCGCGCCTCGCCGGGCCCGTTCACCACGCAGCCCATGACGGCGACCGTGATCGGCTCTTTGATATGCGCAAGTCTTTTTTCCACTTCCTGGGCCAGGCCGATGATGTTGATCTCGGTCCTGCCGCAGGTGGGGCAGGAAATTATGTTCACGCCGCGCTGCCGGACCTTGAGCGCCTTCAATATCTCATAGGCCACGCGCACTTCCTCCACCGGGTCCGCGGTGAGCGAAACACGCATGGTGTCGCCAATGCCCTCGGCCAGCAGGATGCCGAGACCGACGCTCGACTTGATCGTGCCGGAAAAGAGCGTGCCTGCCTCCGAGATGCCGATGTGCAAGGGATAATCCGACTTCTCGGAGAACAGCCGATAGGACGCGACCGTGGTCATCACATCGGAGGCCTTCAGCGAGACCTTGAGATTTGTGAAATTCAGGTCTTCAAGGATGCGAATGTGACCGAAGGCGCTCTCCACGATGGCCTCCGGGGTCGGGTGTTCATACTTTTCGAGCAGATGCTTTTCGAGCGAACCTGCGTTAACGCCGATGCGGATCGGGATGCCCTTATCCGCGCATGCCCGCACAACCTCGGAAACCTTGTCCCTCCCGCCGATGTTTCCGGGATTGATCCGGAGCCCGTCCACGCCCTGCTTTACGGCCTCAAGCGCCAAACGGTGGTCAAAGTGGATGTCTGCGATGAGCGGCATGTTCGTGCCTTTTCTGATCGAGCCGAGCGCTCTCGCGGCCTCCTCGTCCGGCACTGCGAGCCGCACGAGCTCACACCCGGCCTGTTCCAGGCGGACAATCTGATCAAGCGTCTTCGCCGCGTCGCGGGTGTCCGTATTGCACATGGACTGGACGGCGACCGGCGCGCAGTTGCCGATCTTCACGGAACCGAGGGAAATCCGCCTGGTTTTTTTCCGGGGAATAATGTTCATTCTTCACCTCTTCAGCTCGGGCTTGCACACGTGTTGTTACTTACTAAAGAACATCCTCATGACATCGTTATAAGACACGACGGCGAACAGCGTGATCAACAGCCCGGCGCCGATGCTCTGGGAGACCTCCATCACCTTCCTGCTAAGCGGCTTCTTGCGGACCGCTTCGATCGCGAGGAACAGAAGCAGCCCCCCGTCGAGTACCGGGATGGGCAGCAGGTTCAGAATGCCGAGCGAGATGCTGATCAGGGCGAGCAGCGACAGAAATGCCGATAATCCGGCGGTAGCGGCCTGGCCCGACATCTGCGCGATCATCACCGGCCCGCCGAGCGTCTTGATCGAGAGATCCAAGGTAACAAGCTTCTTGAGCGTGATGAACGTCAGGTCAACGGACTCGACGGTCTTGTCGAAGCCCAGTCGCAGGGACTCGAAAAATCCGTATTTCCTGAATACCAGCCGCATGGCCGGTTCAACGCCGATGACCTGCCTGCCGCCATCCTCTTTTGGGGCAACAATCTTCTCCATGCGCAGGCCGTTCCGTTCGAGCGTAAGCGTGAGCTTGCTCCCCGTGCTGTCGCGCACAAGCGTGGAGAACTGGAGCCAGTGATAGATAGTCTTGCCGTCGACCGCGAGGATCTTGTCGTTCACCATGACCCCGGCCTGCTCGGCGGGGAACCCCGGCTTCAGTTTCCCGATCTCCGCCGGCATATCGGGGACCAGACCGGACGTGCCGATCTTGAGTTCTGTCGCCATTTCAGGCCGGAGCGTCAAGGTCTTTTTTTCACCCTGCCGCTCGATAATTACCGTCACGTCGGTATCGGGGTTCACCGCGATCAGGGTCAAAGCCCTGGTCCAGTCGCTGATGCCCCTGCCGTTGATCTCTCCGATCACATCGCCGGCCATGAAGCCGGCCCGTTCGGCGGGTGAACCTTTCTCCACATAGCCGACCCTGGCCGGGCCTTCACTGTACGTCCCGACCATGAACACAAAGGGCATGATGATGAACGCCAATACGATGTTCGTCAACGGTCCCATGGCTGCGATCTTCGCGCGCTGCCACACGGTCTTGGCCTGGAACTCGTCCAGCGCTCCCGTCGGCTTTTCATCCGGGTTCTCTCCCGCCATCTTCACGTACCCGCCGAGCGGCAGCGCGGAGAGGACGTACTCCGTATCGCCCTTCTTGAAGCCGATAATTTTTGGCCCCATGCCGAGTGAGAACTTCTCGATCCGCACGCCCGCGTGCTTTGCCATGATAAAGTGCCCAAGCTCATGCACGAACACGAGAACCCCTATCACGATCAGAAAATATACGAATGTCATTGTTCCTCCAATTGACACATTATTCCTTCGTTACTACGCCTCACCCTTTACGTCTTACGGCTTTCTATGATTTTCACCGCTTCCCCCCGCGCCCAGAGGTCTGCCTTGAGCGCGTCCTCCACGGTACGGATGTGCGACGGTGTATGCGCGTCCATCGTGGACCTGATCACGCGGGCGATGTCAGGGTATCCGATCTTCTCCTCGAGAAAATACCTGACCGCCACCTCATTCGCGGCCGAAAGCGCCGCGGGCATGCTGCCGCCCGCATTCAAGGCATCAAAGGCATAGGCAAGACAGGGGAAGCGGTCCAGGTCCGGCTCCTCGAACGTAAGTGTGCCCACCTGTGCGAGATCCAGCGCCGGAGACGCGTCCGTCAGACGGTCGGGATACGAAAGCGCGTAGGCGATCGGCCCTCTCATGTCCGGCATGCCGAGCTGCGCCACGACCGCGCCGTCGTGATATTCCACCATGGAATGAACAATGCTCTGGGGATGGACCAGGGCCTTGATTTTCTCGGGAGCGATATCGAAAAGCCACCGCGCTTCAATCACCTCGAGCCCCTTGTTCATGAGCGTGGCGGAATCGATCGTGATCTTCCTGCCCATGCTCCAGGTCGGGTGTTTGAGCGCCTGCGCCGGCGTCGCCTCCGCAAGCTCCTTCTTTGAATAGGAACGGAACGGTCCGCCGGACGCGGTCAAAACCAGTTTTCTGACCTCCTGGCGTTTACCGGCGAGCAAACACTGAAAAATGGCGCAGTGCTCGCTGTCCACCGGCAGGATACGAATCCCTTTTGCCCGGCCCTCGGCCATGACCAGTTCGCCCGCGGTCACCAGCGTTTCCTTGTTCGCGAGAGCGATGTCCTTGCCGGCGCGAATGGCGGCCATGGTAGGCACGAGGCCCGCTGTCCCCACGATCGCGGACACGGTGATGTCCGCCTCGTCCGCAGCCGCGGCCTGGATCATCCCTTCGACGCCAAAGAGGATGCGTACGCTGAGATCACTGCACCGCTTCTTCAGGTCCCCCGCCGAACGCTCGCTCAGCACGGACACGATCGATGGCCTGTATTTCCGGATCTGCCGCTCGAGCAACTCGATATTGTTCCCCGCCGCGAGCGCGACCACGGAAAAGAGCTCCGGATATTTTTCCACCACTGAAAGCGTTGACTGTCCGATTGAACCGGTGGAACCCAGTATGGATATTCTTTTCAAGGTTTATTCCTCCGCATTCCGAATTATTGGGCTACCTCATCCTGAGATAATAGTACAGCACCGGCGCGGCGAACAGCATGCTGTCCATGCGATCGAGAACGCCGCCGTGACCGGGAATGATTGTTCCTGAATCCTTGACCCCTGCCGCGCGCTTGAACAGCGACTCCACGAGGTCGCCGACAGTGCCGACAACCGCCAGCGTGAGTGCGATCGAGATCGCTTCGCCTGCCCCGATGCGCGGCATGAACCAGCTCCGGCACAGGAGCGCCATGGCCGCGGATGCGACAAGCGAGCCAAGAAGTCCCTCAAGGCTTTTCTTCGGGCTTACCTTCTCGTAAAGCCGGTGTTTCCCAAAGGGGATGCCGATGGAATAGGCGCCGATGTCCGACGCCCAGATGATGAAATAGAGGAATACCAGCCACTGCTTCCCATCCTCTCCTGTACGGATCCCGACCTGGTAAGCAAACAACATGGCCACATAGAACACGCCGAGGAACGTGGAGGCCGCATCTTCAATCGCGCCGTCAACAGGCCTGGGCGAAAAAAGCCGCGCGATCATGATCAGGAGCGCACTGGCCGCGACGGGCAGGAACGTGCCCAATTCCGGAAACAACGGATGATAAAACTCAAGGACCATCAGCGCGCCGACCGCGATCCCGAGCGCATGGAGGGGATGCGAGCCCCGCGCCTGCGCCATGCGGTAAAATTCATATTGTCCCACGGCCACGGCCGCCAGCACAAGGGCCGTGAAATAAACCGGAGGAAGCTCCCAGGCGACGATGTAGAAGATGGGCAGGAACAGCAGCCCCGAGATCACTCTTTTATACAGCATGCGGTCTCTCCACAATGTGCGTTTTTCCTCGGGATGGGCGCTTAAAAAAACGCCACCTCCGCGCGGTCTACCCCGTCACTTCCGGACAAGCTGGTCCTGCGTCAGGCCGAAACGGCGCTGGCGCCCCTGGTAATCCAGAAGCGCCTCCAGGAGGTCCTGCTCCTTGAAATCTGGCCAAAGGGTCTCGGTGAAATAAAGCTCCGCGTAGGCAGCCTGCCAGAGAAGAAAGTTGCTGATGCGCTTCTCGCCGCTCGTGCGGATGATCAGGTCCGGGTCGGGCAGCCCCGCGGTATCGAGGAAGGTGGAAAAGGTCTCTTCCGTGACATCGGCTGCCGGGATGTTCGCCGAACGCATGCGTTTGATCGCCTCCAGTATCTCGCCGCGCCCGCCGTAGGACAGCGCCAGATTCAGGATCATGCCGGCGTTCCCGGCCGTCTCGGACACGGCGCGTTCCACCCACGCCTGAGCCGCTGCCGGGAGCCGTTCGATCCTGCCGATGGCGCGGAACCGGATCCCGTTCTCTTTCATGGTCGTGATTTCAGCCTTCAGAAAGGTCCCCAGCAGGTCCATGAGAAAACGCACCTCTTCCCTGGGCCTGCCCCAGTTTTCATCGGAGAACGCATACAGGGTCAATATCTCGATCCCGTACTGCCGGCACTGTTCCGTAACGCGGCGCACCGCTTCCACACCCCTCTTGTGTCCGGCGATGCGCGGCAGGCCCATACGCTGCGCCCACCGGCCATTGCCGTCCATGATGATGGCAACATGGTTCGGCAAACCGTTCCTGTCCATCTCGGCGCGAAGACGCTCAAGATCATGGCTTTTTCTTTTCATTCGTTTTCGGATCTCCATTCGGCGCCGATACGGCTCACAGGCTGCCCGCATTCACTATTTTTTCTACTTTGTCGTATAGCGCATCAAACGATAGCGGTCTGCCGCGAACAGCCCGCCGGGGGTCATCACGATCGCCAGGATCTGTGTGCCCGAGCCCTCCCGCCGGACGACCTGATAATCCACGATCACGCCCGGGATGTCCTTGATGTTCCAGCGCTGCTCGAGCCTGGCGCCTGTCCAGCCCAGATCGATGAACTCGGCCTCGTTGTCGCCGCTCAGGAACGTCGCGCCGGTGTTCTTCGGCGCCAGGAGCTCATCCCTGCCGTCTCCGTTCAGGTCCGCGGTAAACACCCGGCCGCTGATCTTCACCTTCCGTGTTTTGTCGACCTCAGCAGACGGCGTAAGCAGGGCATCGATCCCGGACAACGGCTTTATCACTACCTTCGCGACTGTGGGATACTTTTCCTCGCTCTTCCAGATAATCACCCCCTGGGAGTACACCAGCAGCTGGTCATTGCTGTTGAGCGCAACAAGAAGGGGGGCGGCTTCTCCCGCCTCGGCATACGCGAACCCGTAAAGGTCCACCCCTTTCGGCAGAGGGAACTCCGCCGTGGGAACATATTTACCGTCCAGCCAGACATAGTGCTTCGGCTGCCCGGCAAAGAACGAAACCGGGTTGTACCCCTGGCCGATCAGTATGCTCCCTTTCCGGGAAGAGGCGACCACCCGGAGGAATCCCGGAACGTCGGCGGTCCGTTGATAGACGCCGTCCTTGAACTCAATGACAAAGGAAATGACCGTGCCGTTGAGCATGCCCGTCACGAAGAGCTCCGGCCTGCCGTTGCCGTTAATGTCCGCCACGTCGATATTGAAGTGTTGCATTTCTCCGGACGGATAGGCAATGGTCTCGACCCATTCCTCCCGCCATCCCGAAGGCCGCTGTTTGAAGATATGGAGCTTCGCGCCATCGGAGAATACATACTGCGGCAAACCGGTCCCTTCCAGATCCGCGGCGGCGAACAGCCGGGCCTCGAAGGTCAGCTCCAGGATGTCGCTTTTCTCCTCTTTCGCGGGAGCGAAGAACGGATTGACCTCCCCGAGGGCGTCCCGTTTCGTCCTGAGATCCAGCATGGCAACGATCGTATCGAGCGGTCTGGCGTCATCGGCGTAGAATATTCCCGTGGTCACCAGATACTTGCTGTCCGCGGGACGGACTTCCACCGTCAGGACCACGTCGAGCTTGAAGGTCGTTCCCAGCTCCTTGATCAGTGAGGAGTCGCGCTGTTTTTTGTCGTTCAGGAATGCGGCGCCTTTTTCGCTGTCAAGCACGGTGAACCTGCCGCTTTCCTTTAAACGCCCGGCAAGCGCCTGGATGATCTCGGGATGTTCCGCCCGGAGGGGGAGAACTCCGAGCGCTATCTTCTTCGGCGTGATCCGCGCCTTGTCTCCCGCCCCCGGCTCCTTCAGTTTTTTTATCATCACGCCAATGGACGTCGTTTCGCCCGCAGCGGTCACCTCGAGGCTGCCGACCTCTTCCTCCAGACGACCGATCACCGTATTCGTCACGGGGTGGAGGATCTCCCTGCCTTCCCTCCAGACCGTCAGAAGGACGCCCTGCTGAAGACCGTCCTTCGTCCCCAGCGCTATCGTGACCTGGTCACCCGCCACGGCTTTCACCTCACCCTGCACCCTGGGAAAGTATGACGAGATCGCGCTCGCGAGTTCATCCACCGAGGTATATTCCTTCATGCCGAGCGGCTTCTCGGCGGCAACCGCGCCCGTGACTATCGTCAGGGTGAGCAGGCACTGTATGATCACGTTTCTCATTTTGATGATGGCCTCTTTTCTTTACCCGCATATTTCATTGTTAGTCCACCTTCACCCGTATCTCCACTTCCCACGACTTTCCCGGCGGGAGCGAAAGACGCCAGATCGGCATCACCATCGAGCTCTGGTATACCCGCTCGAACCCGCCTTCGGATTGCGAGACCGTTTCGATCGGCGCGCGCCAGAGGCTTGCGGACAAGGAAAAAGTGAGCGTGAGTTTAAGTTTGAGCCATTCGTCCACGAGGCGCACTTGTTTGACGTTATTCGTCTCGCCGATGGATGCGAGGTTTCGCTTGTCCAGGACATGTCCTGGGATATCATAGTAACGGTCGTGAGCGTTCCCCGCGAGGAGTGAGAAGTTGAACTCGCTGCCGAAGGAGGTATTGAGCTCTTCCGCATTCAGGTTCTCGATCTCATAGCGCACAATAAATTCCGACGCGGCCTGGCGAAGGGAGATCTCTTTTCTGAGACGGACAGAGAGACCCGCGACGTTCCCGCGGCGCTCCAGCGCAAGCGAGGCAACTCCCCCCTGTTTTCTCTGTTTCAGCTCATAGGCCCCGAGCACAAAATCACCCGCCTCGCAGTATTCGGACCGCATGAAACTCGCAAGGTCGACGCCGGACTCGATAAAATGATCGAGGAGCGATCCCCGCTTATACCAGTCATATTGCAGGTGGCCTTCGAGCCCTTCCTCTTTTACCACCACGCGATCATGGATCGTCTTTGCGCCGCATGCGTCCTTGTCCTTGCCCGCTGTGCGGATCTTGTCGTGATACCCTTCCCGCCTGCGCGTGAGCGTGTTTGTAAGGTTGAATGAACGCGGCTTCCAGTCAAACTCCGTGATCCTGCCGCCCTCCGCCGGATCGATGAACAGGTTCATGAGTTCGGAGTTCAGCATGACCTTCTCACTCCCGTCCCTGTCAAAGTCTCCCATTTCGAGCTCAAGCCAGGATGGGGGGAGACGCGCTTGATCGGCCAATACCTCCGCCTGTATCAAATGCCCGTACACCGCGGAGCGCAAATGCGGCAGGTAGAGCCCGCCGAACACGCCGTGCCAGTACGAATCATTGCACTGAGACTGATAGAGATGGTCGAGCATCCGCGCCGCCGCAGCATTTCCCTTCGTGCCCCACGCATCAAGAGCTTCGTGGACCTTCCGGCTGACCATCATCATCCGCTTGTGCATGTGGTTGCTCTCGGGATACTTTGCCAGAAAGTTCCGCCAGGTCCCTCCTTTGATGAAGGGCCTGAGGCCCGCGCACTCCTGGGACTCCATCGCCTTTGCCAGGGCGGCGCCGTATTCCTTCATGGCGCGCGTCGGGAGCGCCCATTCGCCCATTTCCATGTACGAAGCCGTGGGAAGATAGACCCTGCCGCGTGGAGGTTCCTTTGTCAGGTACTCGGAAAAAGTGGTGGTCTCAAGCCATTCGCTGTTCTGTTCCAGAAGCGTGAAAAACCGCTCGAGCCAGCCCTCCACGTACACGGAATGATACGTCTCGGGCCAGACGCCGAATTTTTCGCCGTCATCGGCCATCGTCACTAACCTGTTCCTCTCCGTGGAACGGAGGCCGGATAACAGCGTGATCGTCTCTTCGGGCGGATGGAACGGGATCAGGTAGCGAAGCCGCTCGCTTCCCGGGAAGATGCGCAGCATGCTGTTTTGCTCTTCGGTGAGAAAGTACCCGTCAAGTTCATCGTCATGGAGCCCGGCCATCTTGAAGTGGAAATCATCAACAACCACATGCTTGATTCCCGCCGCTGCAATGGCCTTGGGAAGATGGGGCTCCCAGACCCGTTCAGCGAGCCACAAGCCCTTCGCATCGTAGCCCAACACGCGCTCGATGTAGTCCGTGAGCGCACGGACCTGCCCCACCTTGTCTTCATCGGGCAGTACCGCGAGGATCGGCTCGTAAAATCCGCCGGAGAGTATCTCGGCCCTGCCCTCAGCCACGAGTTTCCTGAGCAGGTCGATAAACTCAGGATGGTGTTGCTCGAAAAAATGGTAGAGGATCCCGGTGTAATGCAGCGTGATCTTGAGAGAGGGATGGCGTTCAAGCGCCTTGATGAAGGGCAGATACGCTTTCTGATAAGCGTCCTCCGCCACGAAGTCGAAATTGCCGACCGGCTGATGATTATGGATGGCAAAGATGAATTGTACTTTCGGCATCTCGTTGAAACCCTGTGTTTTCTTGCTGTTTTTCGTTGCGAATACAGAGTGGAATATTAGCCTTTGGGCCGCGAAAAGTCAATCGAAAACAAGATAATGGGCGTTGCCGCGGCTTGATTGCCGCGAGGAACAGCGATGCACGGACAATATGAATAAATTTTCTCGCAGAGAAAAAAATATCAAGACACTGTAGGGGCACCCCCCCGTGGTTGCCCTTCTTTGTCTCACCCTGTCCTTTTCACCAGTCCGCCCGCAAGGGAGAAGAAGCCGGCCGTATATGCCGCAAGCACGATCATGGATCCCGGAGAGGGATCATTGCCCGAGGCAAGCGCGCGGAGCAGGATGCTTGCGTGCGTAAGCGGGTAGATGAGGACCGCGGTGTGGAAGGGTTCCGGCAGTTTGTCAGGCGAAAAGAACGTGCCCGCCAAAAACGACATGGGCAGGATGAAAAAGCTGTTGAAGTTCGCCATGTCCTCGTGCGTGCGCGTGACCATGGCCGCGGCCACGCCCGCTGCGCCGAAACAAAACGCCGTGAGCGACAATACCGCGAAAAAAGAAACGGACAAGCGCAGGTGCACACCGGATGCCAGCCCGACCAGGATGAGCATCAGCGCCGAGAAGAGCCCCCGCGCAAGTCCCGTCAGCGTCCTGCCGAGGGTGATGTCCCACGGACTGACCGGCGAGACGAGCACTTCCTCGAGCGTCTTGGTGTACAGCTTGCTGATATTGAGCGACGCCGAGACGGAGGTGAAGCTGTTGTTCATGGCCGAGAGCGCGAGGATGCCGGGCAGAACGAACTCGAGGTACGTGCCCCCGCCCAGGTTCATGCCCCTGCCGAGGCCCCAGCCGAAGGTCACTAAGTAGAGGACAGGCATGACGAGGCTCGCGGCAAGGAACCGCCAGGGCTTCTTGCGGATGAGCATCATTTCTTTCCATAGTATGGGGTAGAAGTTCATGGATAAGATCCTATGTAACCACGGATGAACACGGATGAACACCGATAACATTGTCGTGACACTGGATTCCGGATAGGACCGTTCGGGCATGACGATTTTTTGTTTTTATCCGCACTCCGCCCTCTGCTCCATGCCCTCCGCACTCCGAACTCCGAACCCGCAACTCATCCCTCGATCCTCTCGCCCGTCAGAGTAATGAACACATCTTCGAGCGTGACGTCCCGTATCATGATGTCAGCACACATATCGCGGCCGGCATCTATCGCGTTCTCCCGCGTCGGGAAGAATTGACGCGGCACATCATGTCTCCCTATGCATTCAAGCGCGAACTTACCGACGCTTGCCTTGAGCACTGCGGGCTTCTCCAGCGCTATGATCTTGCCCGCACGCATGATAGCCACCCGGTCGCAGAGCGCGTCCGCCTCTTCGATATAGTGCGTGGTGAGCAGGATCGTGATCCTGCTCCGCTTCAGCGATTCGATCAGGCCCCAGATCAACCTTCGCGCCTGCGGGTCCAGTCCGACCGTCGGTTCGTCCATGAAAATTACCTCCGGCCTGTGCATGAGCCCCCGCGCGATCAGGAGCCGCCTGCGCATGCCTCCGGAGAGCTGCTCCACCGGTGTGTCCTTCCTGTCCCAGAGCCCGACGAATCGCAGCAGTTCTTCGCTTCGCCCGTCCCGGTCCGCGGGGGCCATCTGGTGAAGCCTGCCGTGGTACTCAAGGTTCTCCGCACAGGTAAGGTCGATGTCGAGGTTCAGCATCTGCGGGACCACGCCGATCGAACGCTTGACGCGGAGAGGATCATTGGTCACGTCATGCCCCGATACCGACGCGGTGCCTGACGTGGGCCTCAGGAGCGTGGTCAGCATGCGCATCGTCGTGGTCTTCCCCGCGCCGTTCGGGCCGAGGAGGCCGAAAACCTCCCCCTTGCCGACGGAGAAGCCGACGGCCTGTACCGCTCCCAGAGCGCCGAAGTATTTCGTGAGACTATGAGTTTCGATCATGCCGTAGAAAAGTCATTCTTGATAAATTCATGAAACGTGGTTCATGACGAATAGATATCTTTAATTGTTTTTCCTGTCCCCTGAACCCTGTACCCTGTACCCAGACTTACTCCTCCGTCTCTATCCCCAGCGCCTTGATCTTCCGGTGCAGATTGCTCCGCTCCACATTGATGGCGTCGGCGGTCTTGCTCACATTCCCGTTGTTCTCGCGAAGTTTTTGCGTAATAAACTCGCGCTCGAACTCCGCCCGGGCTTCCTTGAGCGTTGCGATGCCGCCGGGTATCCGCTCCCGCGCTTTCCGGCCTGCCTCAGCGCTGCTAAGAGGAGGCGGAATGTCGGAAAGCCTGATCACGGGGCCGGGGGCCATGATGAGCAGCCGCTCGATGATATTGCGGAGCTCGCGCACATTCCCCGGCCATGCATAACGGACAAAGAGCGCGAGCGCGTCATCGTCGATGGTCTTCGGCTTCTGGCCGTATTCGTTCGCAAACTCCTGAAGGAAGTGGCGGGCCAGGCGCGGGACATCATCGGACCGCTCGCGGAGCGGAGGAACCGTAAGGGGGATCACATTCAAACGATAATAGAGGTCCTCACGAAAAGCGCCCTTTTTGATCTCATCGGCAAGGTTCTTGTTCGACGCGGCGACCACCCGCACGTCCACCTTGATCGTCCGGGTGCCGCCCACGCGCTGGAACTCCCGCCCTTGCAGCACGCGAAGCACCTTGGCCTGGGTGGCCAGGCTCATGTCAGCTATCTCGTCAAGGAAGATCGTGCCCTTGTCGGCAAGTTCGAATTTCCCACGCTTCATTCCGGTCGCGCCGGTGAAGGACCCCTTTTCGTGCCCGAACAGTTCGCTCTCGATCAGGTCCTGCGGGATCGCCGCGCAGTTCACCTCCACGAAGGCGCCGCTGTAGCGCTTGCTCGCCCGGTGGATGGCGCGGGCCACGAGTTCCTTGCCTGTCCCGCTCTCTCCGTGGATCAGCACCCAGCCGTTCGTGGGCCCGGCAAGCGCGATCTGCTGCTTGAGCGCGTTGATCTTCTCGCTCTCACCCACGATGATGCACCGCCGCTCAACGCTCTTTTTAAGGTTCTCATTCTCCTCGCGAAGCCGGAACTCTTCCAGCCCGTGCTTGACCACAAGATTCAGATGCGCCAGCTCGGGCGGCTTCACCATGAAGTCGTAGGCCCCCATCTTCGTGGTCTTGACCGCTGTCTCGATGGTGCCGTGGCCCGTGACCATGATCACCGGCATGTCGGGCCTCATCTCCCGGAACCTCCGGAGCACCTCGATCCCGTCCATATCAGGCATGGCAATGTCGAGCAGCGCCAGCGACGGCTGCGTTTCGCCAAGCAGATCGATCCCTTCCCTGCCCGAAGCCGCGGTCACAACGTCATAGCCTTCATCCCGCATGACATCGGCAAGGCTCTTGCGCACGCTTTCTTCGTCGTCTATTATGAGTATAGTTTCGCCGGACATCGTTTTTCCTTATGCTTTGAGATTCAAAGTCGTGCAATTTACAGGACAGAACGCGAAAAGCAGCGCGCCGATTTATCGCGACCGCTGGATTGATTCGCTAGTTTCCGCTGTTAATTCAAAACCTATTATTGTGGCAGTAGGATACTGTTTTTTGAGACTAGCCCTGAGCCTATCTGCAAACGGCTTCAGGCTTATGATTGCATCATCAACAAGATTAATTGTCTCTTCAGTTGATTGCTGTATTGTAATATATAGACGATTGCCTATTGCACCTTCAATTTGTTCGTGAGAATAGTCACCGCCTTGAACGATTCCGGCCTGTTCAAGCAATGGCTGAACTTCTTCTCTGTGAATACGAGATCTCTCATTAAATGCACCCATGGCGGTATGATAACGGGCTGCTTCGGTTACTAGCTCAGCTAATAAGTTTCTATCTTCGGTTTCTAACAGAAAGTACAACGATTCAACATTCAGCTTGATTTCATCAATAATAAAATGGAGTGCAGGTTGCATTTGAATAAAGCGAAGTGGACGGTCACGCGCAGGATCTATAATTTGTTTTTGGATATCCCTTAACGCGCATATCATCCTCATCAAAGTAAAAATTGCTGCATTCCCATTAATCACATTATGCCTTTTGCTATCTTCTTTTTCCTTATCCTTTTGAAATTGGAAAGCGTATTTTGCACCATAAAATGCAGCTACAAGAGTCGCAAGCACTGGAACATAAGATGTGAGAAGTACATCCCAATGCTGTCCTTGCAAAATCCAACCAGCGCCGACACCGAGTATAAAGGTGATTCCGAACGAAAAGAATCTATGCATTGGTCCTTCCTGATAAATTATATTGAAGAGTTTCGTAGGTCGGGTAGAGCGAATGCGAAACCCGACATCTTTTGCTTTATTCATCCCCTATCTGATGATCAATAACAATATCCTGGTCAGCACCCCAATCGCTGTGATAGATACCCTGCTTAACATAGCGATGGAATGTCGTGTGTGGCCAAGCATTCTGAGACTTCACGAAACCGTGCTTTACCGAGTTGTAATGTATATACTCGACATGCCGGACAAATTCGGGGTCGTCTCTAAATGGATCCTCTGCGGGATTGATGCTCATCGTTATAAAGGCTATTGGGTTTCGCGCTGCTCTACCTACATCTGGCCTCTTTGTTGAATCTTCTTTTTTATTATCGCGACAACCTTTTCGGCATGCTCGCGTAAATCATAGTCCCAAAATCTCAAGACCGCCCATCCATGACGCCGCAGCGTGAAAGTTACGATTTTATCTCTCCGCCTGTTTCCTTCGATCTTCGGTCGCCAATACTCTACTCGTGATTTGGGAAACCGTTTAAAGTCTGGCGAGCCATGCCAAAAAGCGCCATCAACAAAAACTGCTATGCGTCCCAATGTAAATATAAAATCTGGGTTTCCAAATATTTTGGGCGGTAGAACCTTCCATCCTCGAATGCCTGAGCGAATCAATAACGCACGCAGTAATAGTTCAGTACTCCGATTGTTTTTTGAGCGAACCCGGGACATTATTTCCGAGCGCTTGTTTTTTTTGACTTTATCCACGACAACTCTTTTTTAGTGCTACGATAGCGGTCGCGTCGGGCTAATGCTTCGCTAACCATCATTTTGACTTCAACCTGTGTGTCATACGCGCCACTGCGCAGTGATGGCAGCCCCTCAAAAGCGGTGCCAACGCCAACATATGGATGTCTTATAAGCAAATTATCAGTAACGTCTCCATGCGTTGGTAATGGAGCTTGTACAGCCGGAAACGGTTTTTTCACACCTATAAACACAAGACGGCGGCGCAACTGAGGCGCACCATAGTCGGCTGCGCAGAGCAGGTTGCAGGTGAAATTATATCCCATCTTATCAATTTCCGTTTGAATCTCCGTAAGCAACGCGCCACGCGAGACACCTCGCAGATTCGAAACATTTTCCATCACGAAATAAACTGGCTTCGTAACGCGAATAAAATGGAGAAATTTGAATATAAGCTCGCCTCTTGGATCGTGAATGCCCTGCTGTTTACCAGCTTGGCTAAACGACTGGCACGGAGGACCACCAACTACAAGCGGCAATAAACCTTCTTCAAGGTTACACTTCGACATGATTTCTTTGCGATCAAGCTGAGCCATATCCTCTTCACATACGTCAACTCGTAACCCAAAGTTTTGACGGAGTGTTTGGCAACAATCGTGATCAAGTTCAACACAAACCCTAACATCAAACATTGACTTTTTGTGTGTCGCGCGTATGACTCCTAAATCCATACCACCAGCGCCGCTGAACAAGCTTACTGCGGGGAAACACATATTTTTGTAATTCTTTTTCCCTAAACCGAGTGGATGGTATTGGTCGGCGTGTTCTAGTATCTGTCGTGTGATAGCTTGCGCCATTTGAACTGGCACAGCATTGCCAACTTGTCTTTGCACACTGGTAAGCGTTCCGTAAAACAATATATCGTCTGGAAATCCTTGAAGCCGCGCGGCTTCGCGAGGAGTTATGTATCTGTTCTCAAATGGGTGGACAAACTTGTTGAATATATAGCCGGTGACTGTCAATGATGGCTTTCTCGGATCAAGTCTGATAATTCGAAGGTTAGGGCCGCCATTTCGCGTTGGATCCTCTTTCACATAATATCGAAAGCTGTCGTGCCACAGTTCTTCGGGCAAATCCTGCATTTTTTGTCCAATTTTCAGTGCGTTTATTCTTTTCTGAACTTGAGGGCCGACTTTTCTCGTTATATGGCTGAATTTCTGAAGACTTGTTGTAAGCTCACTCATGGTTCTCACCCTCCCAGTCCAGAGTGTGTAATAACCAATCGTGACGTATATGGCTCTTTGTTAATGAAACAATTCCATCAAAGAGGTTGTAGAGTTCTTTAGCTTCTTTTTGTTTTCCCCTGCCCCATATGATATCTTCATATGGCTTTAGATAGCCAGTATAGTGTCTTGAAGCGTGTAAATTACTTGCTAACCCGATCAAAAGAGTCCAACCTCCCGCATCTCGACCACGGTTTTCTACGCCAAGCTTGAGCGCTTGAAAAGTTGCCTTTTTTATATCGTCGGTTCTGTCAAGACCAACACTAGTTTTTCCGTCAGAAATGGAACCTTTCGGTTTTCCATCTGCTTGGTGTGGCCATCCTTCACCCGGATTCCGAGGAAGACCGCAGGCTCCGCAAAACCAATATAAAAGATCATCTGTACGCTTCCCCTGATATGCAGTCCACATCCTTCGCCAAATTTTAAAATATCGAACTGCTAGCTCGGGGTTCTTTTTAAATGACCGCGCTAAATATTTGTCCAATGGATCCTCTTTGCCCACAGCGCCAGCCTCAATAGGAATTTCTAACGATTTGTCAATGTCTGGTATATATAGAGAAAACGCGGCCTCATGCAAGCGTCGTTCAACACCAAGCGAGTGATTTAAAGGTAATGCTGTCTGGGTTTGCATCGAGGTTGCCGTATGAGTTCTACACAGGGGTGGCGTAAATAGTGGCGCGGCTTTCACCTCTGCTATAAAAATGATCTTCTTTTTTGTGTCGAGAATTGCCAGATCTATTGGTTCACTTGCGTTACAGACTATGCAATTCTTTTTTCCAGTAAGATGGAAATATGCTGCTACGATCTCTCGAAACGCAAGAGCTGTTGTAGGTCCTATCTGGCCTGAGCCCGGCTTGTGCCCTTCGTGATGCACGAAACGATTATCCAGGATGCAAGAAGGACATGCGTTCAAAAAAGCGTAGAAATCCTTGTTCGAATGACCGCACCATAGCCAGCCTTCTGGCGCTACGTATTGATAGAACTTGCTGGCCACCAGCAAATCAAAAGACGCCGCTAGCCTCTCAGACAATGGTACGCCAGATTGCCGGTCATTAAGGGCAAGCTTCACCAGGACAGTAGCGAGAGGATTCGCATCAGACGGTGTTTTTTCGCCAATCTTCTCGCTTAGAAACTTTGGAAGTGAGTTCATTGACATTCCTTTCGGGTCATTAAACTTATAGCTGCGGCTGAACCTGTGCTTCCCAAATTTCGGCGTTCTCAATACTGTAAAGAACGCCGTAGGGAAATCGATTAACGAGGCACCGTCTCACGTCTCCTTCCATGACCGGCCATGCTACGGGGGAGTTTACGATAGTTTGCAAAGTGGAAAACACTTCGGTTGAGAAATCGTATCCGAGGCCGGATTCACAGGCTTCATAATATTCGACGGCCTCATGAAACTCAGTATCGGCTTCCGGATGAAATGAATAAATCATTTTTCAAAGCGCTCGCGGATTTTCGAGAAAACCTCTTCCCCGGGAATGGGTTTTACCGCGCCGGAGCGAAGCTCAGCGAGCCGTCGTTGGGCGACCTTGATCCATTCCCTGTCAATGGCCGCAACCGGCGGGTTCATCGTACGAAGCAAGGAATCTATAACTATCGCCCTTTCCTCAACGGGAAGGGACTCGGCCTCCTGTATTATTTCCTTCATTCCATGCATAATGCCCTCCTTTCACACTCAGCCGTATTGTATCGTAACGAACCCCGGCAGGCAATTCAAAATGAGACGTATGCTGTATTCATCGTACAGACTGGGCTTCACATCACAACATCTTTTGAATTCTGCCGGGAATGGGGATTTTCCCCACCAACTTTGGGGATATTGTTTCGAAGAGTGCTTTAAGCTTCTTTCAGCATCAACTTGCCTTAAGAAAACACAGATAGAAACAACATTATCAGTCCGCATAATTCGGTGACGCGTCCCTGCTTCATTCTCCAATGAAATTTACGGACAATTCCCCAACCGCCTGGCCTTGACCGTCATATTCATGGTTCGCCCCTGGGTCTGCATCTTCATGGTCGAATCGTAGGCATCCCCCTTGAAAATCGTCTCGCCGCTGAAGTCACCGGCATTTTCCCCGGTACACTTCATCTTCCAGGTGACTTTATTGCCGGACTGTTTTAAATCAGTAACAGTACAATTTTTGTTAGTAGTGATGGTTTTTTTCGGATCCTTAACATCTTCTTTCGTGTAGCAGTGCTTTATCGTAGTTGACGGCATTTTCATAGGCATACCGGGCATTTCCATGGTGCTGGTCATTTCCCAGTATCCATCACGCATTACATCGGCAGCAAAGCCGGCAGCCGGAAGGGCCAAGGCGAACAGAATGGCAATGACAATCTTTTTCATAACTAAACCTCCTTTATGTTTCATTTATTTTAACTGCTGAATACCATAGTGAGCCGTGCCGTGGGTACGAGCACAGTCTTTCAAAGCTGATTAGTGAGCTGCTGAGGGCATGGAATTGCAGTCATGCGATCATTTTCCGCCGGACAACTTCAGCCAGTTCATATCGGCCTTTTTGATGTTACCGGGAATATCCCTACTCCATTTTTCATACGCTGTGCTGCTGCAATTCAGGTAAAGCTTCCCGTCAACGATCTTCCATACTTCAGGATCGGTTATGGCTATCCGTGACTCCGTCAAGGCCCAGGCACAATAACCGTCATATTGCGGAGCGTATTTCTCCGGACTGGTCGCAAACAAATCCCTGTTCTCTTTAGTTGAGAAATACCAAGTCATGTCATGCCACTGGAAGGTAAATGATTCGCTGCCTTTTAGCGCTTTGCCATCCTTAAAATATGCGATGGCATCGTACCCCTTTATGGCCAAAACATCCCCCGGTGACTTTCCGACAGCTATGCCGCCCAATCCAGTCAAGAGTAATAATACAAACGAGAAACTCATTGAAATCCCAGCGGTAGTTTTCTTCAATTTCATCTCCCTCTACCTCCATGCATTAGTGTCGGTATTTTTCGTTGCATTTCATCTTCAACAATTTGACAGCTTCTTTTTCAATTTCTCCACCACTTCATCAATCTCCGACTCCGTCGTCTCCCTGCCGAGGCTGAAGCGGATCGCGCCGCGAGCGAGCGCCGGGTCCGTGCCCATGGCGACCAGCACATGCGACGCATTCACCGTACTGCCGTGGCACGCCGCGCCGGGAGAAACGGCAATACCCGTTAAGGCCTCCATGACCGCTATCGAATCGAACCCTTCAAAACTGATATTCCAGGTATTCGGCAGCTTCTTTTCAGGATGGCCGTTCAGATGCGCTTTCATTCCCGCGCGTTTCAATCCTTCAAACAATCGCTGACCGAGCTTTATCTGGCGCGGCCCCTCGGTATCCATGAGCTCCGAAGCGATCCTGCACGCCGCGCCCAGGCCGACGATGAACGCCGCGTTCTCGGTGCCCGGCCGCAGGCCGCGCTCGTGCCCTGCCCCGTGCATCATCGGCGGAAGTTTCCGTCCGTTCTTGATATACAGAGCGCCGATGCCTTTCGGCGCATAGAACTTGTGGCCTGCCACGCTCAAAAAATCAACGCCAAGATCCTTTACATCCACACGCACTTTGCCGACGCTCTGCGCGGCATCCGCGTGGAACAGCACGTTACGGGCGGATGCTATCCCGCTCAGCGCCTTAATGTCCTGGATCGTCCCGACCTCGTTGTTCGAATGCATGATCGTAACAAGCGCGGTATTCGGCGTGATCGCCTTTTCGAGGTCAGCGGGATCCACCATGCCGTATTTATCAACCGGCAGGTACGTTACCGTATACCCGAATCGTTCAAGATTGCGGCAGGGCTCCAGGACCGCGGGATGCTCGATCTGTGAAGTAATGAAGTGCTTCCCCTTGCCTGCTGCCTTGGCGATCCCCTTGATCGCCATGTTGTTCGATTCCGTCGCCCCGCTCGTGAAGATGAGCTCCGGGGCCGCGCACCCCAGGAGGGCCGCGACCCGCTCACGCGCCTGTTCGATGCCCGCCTTGAGCGCGACGCCGTAGGGATGGCTGCTCGAGGGATTGCCGTATTTATTCTTCAGATACGGCAGCATCTCGTCGAGGACCTTCGGATCGACAGGAGTGCTGGCATTATAGTCGAGATAGATCGGGTCCATCATATGAGAATCCGCAAGGGGTCAGGCGGAAAGCGAATAATGCTTCTCCTCCGCACTCGTACCCACTCCTCGTTATTTCTTATCGAATATCCCCATCGTCATGTATCGCTCCCCGACATCAGGCAGGACCGTAACGACCCGCGAGCCTTTTCCGAGCTTCTTCGCGACCTGGAGCGCGGCCCAGCAGGCAGCGCCGGACGAGATGCCGACCAGTATCCCTTCCTCCTGCGCCAGACGCCGTGTGGTATCAGCTGCGTCATCGTTCGTGACCTTGATGATCCCGTCGTAAACCTTGGTGTTCAATATGGCCGGCACGAACCCCGCGCCGATGCCCTGAATGACGTGGGGCCCGGGCTGGCCACCCGAGAGCACGGGCGAGGCGGCGGGTTCCACCGCATAGATCGTGATGTCCTTGAACTTTTTCCTGAGCGCTTCACCGACACCCGTGATCGTGCCGCCGGTCCCGACGCCTGCCACAAAGGCATCGATCTTCCTGGCGCCCATCTGTTTCATAATTTCCTTTGCCGTGGTCCTCCGGTGCGCCTGCGGGTTCGCGGGATTGCCGAACTGGTCGGGCTTGAAATATTCCTTGCCCGAGGCGACTATCTCGTCCGCCTTTGCGATCGCGCCCTTCATGCCTTTTTCAGCCGGCGTCAGCACAAGCTCGGCGCCATAGGCTTCGAGCAATCTTCGCCGCTCGACCGTCATGGACTCCGGCATGGTCAGGATGATCGTATAGCCCTTGACCGCGGCGACCATGGCCAGACCGATACCGGTATTGCCGCTCGTGGGCTCCACGATCTTCATGCCCTTTTTTAGCAGTCCCTTTTTCTCCGCGTCCTCGATCATGGCGAGGGCCGGCCGGTCCTTGACGCTCCCGCCGGGGTTGAACCCTTCAAGCTTTGCCCACACCTCCGCATCTCCGTCGCCCGGCAGTCTGTTGAGCTTCACCAACGGCGTGTTTCCGATCAAATCCAGTATTGTCTTAATCTTGGCCATAATTTCCTTTCCGTCCTTTCCGATGTCTTTACTCCGCACTCCGAACTCCGCACTCTGCACTTCTTTAAACGGCCCCCCGCTCGATCATCTCCCTGGCATGCTCGACGGCGGCCCCGGTGATCGTCTTTCCGCCGAGCATGCGTGCAAGTTCGTCCACGCGCTCCTGTTTGTCGAGCAACCGCACCTCGGTGCTTGTCCGGTCCTTCTTCACGGACTTGGTAACGCCGTAGTGGCTCCCGGCCATGCTCGCGATCTGAGGCAGATGGGTGATGCAGAAGACCTGTCGTTTCAATGCCGCGCGTTTGAGTTTTTTGCCGACCTCTTCCGCCACCGCCCCGCCGATTCCCGCGTCCACCTCGTCGAACACGAGCGTGGGGATGCTGTCGCCTTCCACCAGGATGGTCTTGAGCGCGAGCATGATGCGCGACAGCTCGCCGCCCGAGGCGATCTTTGCGAGCGGCTTCGGCTCCTCGCCCGGGTTCGGCGAGATCAGGAACTCCACGCGGTCCGCGCCGCGCGGCCCGAGCTTGAGGCCGTCAAACGTGTCTCCACCGGGTTCCTGCGTGAGCTTCACCGTAAAGGTCGTCTTCTTCATCCCGAGGTGGCCGAGCTCTGTCTCGACTTTTTTCTCGAGCTCCCGCGCCGCCGTTTTTCGCTTTTTCGTCAACTGGTTCGCCTTGTCGGTCAGTCCGAACTTGATCTCCTGGATCCCGGATTTCAGGTTCTCGATCTCCTCGGTGCTCCGTGCCATGCGTTCAAGCGCGGCCGACGCTTTTGCGCCGAAGTCGATGATTGCTTCGATCGTATTCCCGTACTTTTTTTTGAACTTCTGGATCAGATCTAGCCGGTCCCCGAGCTGCTCCAGTCGCCGGGGATCGGACTCCACCCGAGTGTGGTACGAGGCGATCTCCCGTGCGGCCTCTTCGAGCTGCGCGCGGCCCGACTCGCAGAGCTCAAGCACGCCCGCGAGGCTGCTGTCGATCTCGGCCGCGTCTTTCAGCCCGTTGATCGCCTTTTTCAGGCTTGCGAGCGCTGAAGCGTCGGACGAATAGAGCGCCTCATCCGCCATGGCGGAAATGGCCGCGAGCTTTTCAGTGTTTGCCAGGACCTTCTGTTCGTTCGCAAGCTCTTCTTCCTCGCCCGGCTTGAGCTGCGCCGCTTCGATCTCATTCGTCTGGTATCTCAGCAGGTCCTCTCGCTGCGCCCGGTCGCGCTCGCCCTCCTGGAGCGCCGCCAGTTCCTGTCGAACATCAAGCAACCGGCGATACGCGGCAAACACTTCATCGAGGAGTGCGCCGTGCCCGCCGAAAGAGTCGAGCAGCTCCATCTGGCGTTCGAGGGAGAGCAGCGACTGGTGCTCGTGCTGCCCGTGGATATCCGCAAGGTTCGCGCCCACTGCCGCGAGCGTGGCGAGGTTCGCCAGGCTCCCGTTGATATAGACCTTGTTCTTGCCCGAGGACGAGAGCACCCGGCGTACGATCAGGTCCTCGCCCGGCTCCATCCCGATCCCCTGCTCCGACAGCAGCTCCGTCATCTCCGCGCGAGCGCGTCCGTTCAGCTCAAAGGCCGCCTCCACCACGGCCTCCTGACACCCGGTGCGGATCAGCTCAGCGCTCGCCCGTTCGCCAAGCGCCAGGTTCAGCGCATCGACAATGATGGACTTGCCGGCCCCGGTCTCGCCGGTGAACACGTTCAGCCCAGGCGCGAACTCCACCCGAAGCTGGTCGATGATGGCGATATTTTTTATATTCAGTTCTTTCAGCATAGAAAGTCAGGGTACAGAAAACAGGGTTCAGGGTGTAGATTAGATTACACATTATTGCCTGACCCCTGGCTACTGAACCCTATCCCCTTTTTTCATGGCATTCGCCTTCTTCATCGCAAAACGTTCCTGGGTGGATCGTCCCGTTCCTCCGGCCTTGCGATACAACTCCGCCGCCTGCTCTTTCCTGCCTATGCGTTCGCTTGCCCTGGCCGCCCAGTAATACGAGGTGCCGACCCACATGCCGGAGGCCGGATACCTCTCGGGGATTTTCAAAAATTCCGTCACCGCTTCGGCGTCTCTGCCAAGGAGTAAGACGCAGAACCCGATCCAGTACTGGGTCTGCGCGCGATCAGCGGGCTTCTGGTCTTTCAAGGCCAGGCGGTAGGCCTCGAGGGCGCGCTGGTAATCCGTCAGGCGATAAAAACTATCGGCGATCCGGGTATGGAGAACACCTAAGGAAAGAGCGTGGGATGAAGAGGAAAGCACTGCCTGATATAATCGGATTGCTTCCGCGTATCGGCCTTGCGAGAACAGCAGCTCCGCTTTTGCATATTCCCGGGGAACACTCTGCCCGCCGGCGCTATACGGCAGGCCGTACAGTGCAACGATTATCATGAGAACAATAATAGATCTTCCATGCATACTCATAAGAATCCCTTCTGCGAGTGTGTCGAATTTAACACAAAGCATGTGTCTATTCAAGAATAATTATGACTGGACTTTCCCTTGACGACGACAGGAGATTTGTGGCAAAGTGTGACAGATAGTACAACACCATATGATGACAGGGCTAGCTTTAAGCCGGAAAAGCGGTGCTTATGAACTGGCGTTTACTTGATTCCGGCCCCAATATCGGCGCGTACAACATGGCCGTTGATGAAGAGCTTCTCGCGCGGGCGCAGGCGGGCGAAACCACGCCAATGCTCCGTCTCTACACCTGGCGTCCGCCTGCCGTATCGCTCGGCAGGTTCCAGAAGCTCGGGGCAGCCGTGAATGCCGAGGCCTGTCGCCGACGGGGCATCGATATCGTTCGTCGCATTACCGGCGGCAGGGCCGTTCTCCACAATAAGGAACTCACCTACAGCATCATTACGCGCACTGACAATCCCTTGTTTCCCGCGAATGTCCACGGCGCCTACAAGATCATCGCCGCCGGTCTTCTCCAGGGCCTCGGGAACCTCGGCATTCCCGCCGAGATGGTCTCACGTTCCAGCAGGCATGCGGTCCTCGTAAAAAAGGACCCAAAAGACGCTGCATGCTTTTCCACACCTTCCTGGTACGAGCTCCTCGTGCACGACCGAAAGATCGTCGGCAGCGCCCAGCGCAGGCTGTCGGGCGCCTTTCTCCAGCATGGCTCGGTCCTCCTGGACTATGATCCCGCGCTCGAGGCCGAGGTCATCCCAGGCGGCGGCAGAGCTGACGTGGTCACCTCGATCGCCCGTGAGCTCGGCAGGGATGTTCCTCTTGCGGAAGTGAAGCAGGCGTTTGTGAAAGGGTTTTCCGAAGCGCTGGGAATCGTGTTTCATCAATAGAGGCGTAGTAACCGGCAAATTAAATACATATCCTCGGACTTTATGCGGTCATGTTGATGGTTGTAATGATATCCAGGGGGGCCTTGGGGGTCACCCCTGAATAATCTACGCCGAACAACAGCCCTATCTCGGGATTTGTCATCCCTCCACGTCGATAGAGCAAATCCATGGTGATCTGACGCAGCGTGACCTTGTCAAACATCGAGAAGTGACCCCAATAGCCGCCCTGCCTCTTGAGCGCCAGAATGGCGTCGTTCATTTTTAACAGCGCCGGGTCTATCGCGGGGCCGCAGAGTCCCGACGAACAGCACATTGCAGGATCGTAGATTTCTATTTTCATGTGAAGTATCCCCCCCTTGTCGCCTGATCAACAAATAAAGTTTAATGGGGTATGCACATCATGGCGCCTAATACATGATATTGTGGCTTTGCTACCTGTCGTTCGGCGATTGATTGTGTTTGGCGCCGTACGGGCATACCCCATTAATGATTATTTTATAAAATGCACTTTATAATTCAATTCAACATTCCCTTGTAAAGCCAGGCCTACCGCGCACATTGATTTTGCCATCTCAACTGCTTGCAAAAATCCCGCTTCATCCATATCTCCAACTTTACCAGTGATGTCAATTTGTTCTTTGGTAATCAGATATGGCCCGTTCTCTTTTACTTGTTCCAGTGATGTGGTAATTTCTACACGCAATTCATCGATTTTATGGTTTCCCCGCATCGTTAATGTCTGCGAAAGCGCCATTGAAAAACAACTTGCATGCGCTGCCGCCAATAATTCTTCAGGGCAGCTTTTCCCCTCAGGAGAGTTGTTTCCCTTTGCGCAGGCAACGCAGGCAACCGGTATTTTACCTCCCGCTGCGCCACTTTCCAGTTCAGCGTGACCTTTGCCGCTCGCTAATGAGCCGCTCCAATATATGACTGCTTTCCCATCTATTGACATACTTTTCTCCTTTTCGTTGGTTTAGGGTTCCTCACTTTTAACTATTTTAGCTGCTTCCACACGATTTTCATTTCAGTTGATTCATTTGAACCTCCTACAATAGGGTTTATGAGTTCCGCACACCACTTGCATACCATCTCCTATCCGCAGCAGGATGAACCGCCTTTGCCTCTTAGCACCCAGAAAGTTTCCCCAAATCCCGCGACGCGAAAGCCACTGTCTGAGTTTGTCTTGCGGTATATGCACAATATGAGCGCAACAATCGTGCCGATGCCCAGAAAGAGCACTGTCAGCTCTGCGGGGATAATAAAAAAATATTGAATGGTGCTGATGAGGTTGTTCATCCCGAAATGCTCCTTATTATGGTTGACGGTGTCAACTATATTTTTTGTTTTCCCTGTGCCTAACGCTCAGGGTGAGCTGACCGCGCCAATGACCTTGCCGCGTAGCGCCGCCAAGTTTCTCGCGGTCAGCTCGACCCTGTTGTTAGTCCTATGGTTTTATTGCCTCAATAGTTGCCGAAACCACATAATCCTCGATTTTGCTTCCGGGCGCCCAATCACGGATAAAGGTTTTACTCTCATCTTTTGGCCTGATACGGATGTTCGCAAAGCCGACTCGCTTCAGCATCGCTTCAAGTTCCGGGATATAAGATGCGCCCGAAATACATCCGGTGTGCATCGCCATATCATTCTTAATGGCGTCGGGCATCTCAGCAGTGGCGACCACATCGGAAATCGCAAGCCTTCCCCCGGTTCTCAAAACGCGAAAAGACTCCTTGAAGACTCTTTCTTTCTCGGGAGAAAGGTTGATGACGCAGTTGGATAAGATCACATCAATGCTGTTGTCCGCCACCGGAAGATGTTCGATCTCGCCGAGTCTGAACTCAACATTCCGGAATTCCGTCTTCGCAACGTTCGCCCGGGCCTTCGATACCATTTCCGAAGTCATGTCCACTCCGATGACCTGACCCGTTTCTCCGACGGCCCGGGCCGCAAGAAAGCAGTCGAACCCGCCGCCGCTCCCAAGATCAAGCACGATCTCTCTCGGTTTGAGAGACGCGATCGCCTGCGGGTTCCCGCAGCCCAGGCCCATATTGGCCCCTTCCGGAACACCAGCCACATCCTCGCCGGAGTAGCCTAAGCCACGCGAAATATCCGCTGATGTTACCTCATTGGGTGTTCCACAACAGGATGAGGGTGAGCACCCGCAACCGGCACTCTTTGATACGGCTATTTTCCCGTAGTTTTCCCGCACCGCACTTCGAATCTCGTCATGTTTTTGTGTGTCCATTTGAGTCTCCATTATTATAAGTTTATGAGCAACGCACACTTTATTGTCTTACTTTTGGACTTTGACTATCACAGGGAACACAAGGACGTTGACTGCTAAAACCGGACTTTTCAATTGTTTTAGGAAACATATTGCCGGCATAAGGGTAGAGCCACATAATCGCGCTTAGAATAGTTACGGCCCAGAGAAATGATTTTGACTGGATGAATGTTTGTGTCTCCGCATCGCCCTTTGCATCGAAAGATAGGGCTGGTTTAGGCTTGTAGGTTTTAAAAAATGCGTAAGCTAAACTCATAATGGTAATGAGCAAGAATACGGGCTTTAACTTTTCTAAAAACTGCAAGGCAGAGCTTGACAGGCCTAAAAAGCCAAAAAGTGGAAGGGCAATGCCGCCACACGCTCCCGTTACACAAGCACTTCCGCAAATACCGCCACAGGCGCCCAGCATAGCGCCGGCACTGGAAAATAGCGCCGCTATCCTTGACTTAATTGAATTGATTGAATTGATGCTTGTCGTTAGATTCATTTGAACCTCCTACAATAGGGTTGAGTTCCGCACACCTTGCATACCATCTCCTATCCGCAGCAGGATGAACCGCCTTTGCTTTCCTTCTTGTTATCGAAATACCGTTGCAAGTTTTCCGGCAATTTCTCAAGGGGGGCTGGAACAACCAGCGGCATTTCATCAATATTTAGCATGGCGCCCATGATTGCCTCGGTTAACAATGGAAGCGGTGCGTAAGAGAACACCTTGCCACGGTAATGCCACTCACGGCAGTCAATGCTGGTGTTGTTAGTAGTAATATCCCCACAGGACTCACATACTGATTCACGGATGTCCTGAGCAATATCCCGGCCATTCAGCCGTATCGTGGGTGAACTCAACAAAGCATTCACCTCCGCCTCTGCTGGCGTTTGGACAACAATCTCGTGATGTCGCAGCTCAATCCCAAGTGCCTCAGCCACCGGTTTGAGGAGCTGCACTGCGGTTTTTAACTGATCTCCAGTCGGGACGCAGCGTTTGCAGGTGTCAAGATTAATCACCAGCAGATCGACATTCAAAACTTTCCTCGTCGTCGGTGTCTCTCTTGTTTCGTCCGAAGGGACTTCAGGTTGGGTGGCGTTACACCCGCACCCGCAACCGGCACTCCCTGATACGGCAACCTTTCCATAATTCTCCCGCACCGCACCGCAAATCTCGTCATTCATATTTTCCATTTTGTTTTCTCCTAGAAGAGGGTCCCTGTACTTACGAATCTCCTGTAAGATATCCTCATTCGTGGGGAGTTGACCGCACGCGCTTTGATTGGTATAAAAGATGTAACCGTTTATGGTCACCTCGTATATGCCATTATGCCCCTCTTTTAGTTTCGCAGTAATGCCAAACTTTTTTCGAATCTCGACCACCAAACTTGAGGCCAAATGTAAGAAACCTCATTCGACGCAGTAGGTGATCTCGATGTTTATATGTTCTTTTACGTTACTTGTATTGCTCATAATGAACCTCCTTCTGGTTTTAGTTTTCTTCAACTTTTTCAGGCCTTCCATTCTTATAGACGGAGGTTCATCAAAAAGGACGCAAAAGATCAGCAACAATTATCGCCGGAACTCCTCTTTCGTTCGTATCCGCAGAGCCGTCCACTATGATCGAACTCAAGCCGGCAACACTCGGATAGCATGTTTTTCAAAAGGGCACGTCCCCGTTGCACTCTTGACTTGGCCCCGGAAAGCGACGTGCCCTGCACTTGAGCAACTTCCTTCTGCGTCAACCCCTTCACTTCCGACAAAATGATTGTCTCCCGATAGTTCTCTGGTAGCAGTTGTATCATGGGTTGCAGGCATTCCGATAACTCTTGAGTGGCCTGTTCTCCAAGATCGGTTTCGGGTTGTGGAAGCTGATCAGAAAGCTCCACTGTGGACTTGTGCGACCGGAAATAATCGATGATAGCGTTTCGAGCAATTTGGTAGAGCCAGCTTTTAAGCTTTGTCTCGTCCTTCAGGGAAGCCAGTCCGGTATGCATTTTCAGAAAGACGTTCTGAAGAACGTCATCTGTCGCCGTGTCATCAGAAATTCTGCTCTTAATAAACGCGCGCAGCCTTAAATGGTATTCTTCCCAGACTTTTTCAGAGCGGTTCATTAATGAATCTCCTCGGACGGTCTTTCATCATTTTGTCCATACCGCCTCCTACCAATAAGTCACACCCAGATACAGTCCAGCGACTACGAGCAACGCGCCGCTGAACCATTTAGAGTAAAGCAAAAAGTTTTTAGGCACCATATCAGAGGTCTGGCCATGCCAGGAAATATGGCATATCCAGTCAGCTTTGTCAAACATCGAGAAGTGACCCCAATAGCATCCCTGCGAATAAGACGTAACTGGACAAGGGTGGATTTATGAAGTTATTCTATGAAGTTATTCTGTTTGACAGGTAATATGGGAATCACTATACTCTATGGTATCGAACAGGCTTTTATCGCATCTTGCAACTGGACGGTCGTCGAGCGGGAAGCTGCTGCGGAAGAGGTGGCTGAAAAATCGTGCAATGCGGGTGAAAATGCCGTGATGAGAGGAGAGCACTAATGAAAAATGCATCATTAAAAGAAATCACCATTAAACTGCCGAAAGGGCTGGCGAATATGACCACCGCCAAAGAGATTGTCGGCATGGTCATGGACAAGGCCGTCACCATGGCCGAGTATTACCGGAGCCGCTGCAAGGCGTTTGAGCAGAAATACGGCACAAGTTTCGATGCCTTCAAGAAGAAGGTGGAATCGGCAAAGACCGAGAATACGTCAGAATGGGATGACCTGCTTGTATGGGAAGGGTTCGCGCTTGCCTATGCTGAATGGAACAATAAAAGCAAGGAACTGCGAAAATGCGGGGCATAGGTTCGTGAGGTAATGTGGTAGACGGCGCCGGCGTATTCTATGCGAAGGGGGCGGGTCATGCAGTGACGTTAACTGAAAAATAGAGAAATGCCAATTTAAAATACCTGAACCTGATATGGTTTCATACGTTAAGAGCGCCATTATTGTTGCCGCGTTTGCATGTTACCCAGATTTTTTGTACTGCTTTCCCTCACTCCAGCATTTGCCCACTGCCTGCCCAATGGACCAGTACATCATACTACTCCTGTCAAACAAGAGCGGCTTGACCTTTGCAATATCCACCTTGCCATCCGTGAGTACCGCGTCATCGGCGTAGGTGGCCACGATCTCGCCGATGAACACGTCGTGGGTCCTGGTCTCATAGGTGTCATGGAGCCTGCATTCCATGGAGAGCGGGCAATCCTGGATAAGCGGCGCGGTCTGTAATTCCCCGAAGAACGTCTCAAAGACATCCGACTTGTCGGTCTTGCCTCCAGAAACCAGACCGACATAATCCATCTCCACCATTCTGTTCTGCGAAAGGATGTTCACGCTGAAGGTCTTGTTCTCCCTGATGCCGCTATTGGTGTAGTGGACCTTCCCCATGCCGAGCGAAATAAGATGGGGCGCCGCGGCATTCAGGATGCCGACATGGGCGACGTTCAGGAAGTTCACCTTCCCGTTCACGAGAGCGCCCACGATCGTCACCAGCGTGGGGTAGAGCACGTTCTGGTTCCCGATCTTCTTTTTCATGCATCCACCTCTTCTTTTCAGTCGGACTTAATCAACATCGCTTCCTTGATCCTCTGCGCCTTCTCTTTGTTGATCAAACGCTCGACGATCGCGAGGCCGAACGCGAGCGCCGTGCCGGGCCCCCTGCTGGTCAGCACGTTCCCATCCGTCACCACGGACTTTTCTTCATACACCGCTCCGCCGAGGCTGTTCTTGCAGGAAGGGAACGCAGTAACATGCTTGCCCTGCAACACGCCCGCGCTCGCGAGCACAATGGGCGCTGCGCAGATAGCGCCGATCAGTTTTCCCTTACGGGAGAAACTTTTGATCAGCTCCTTTACGCGCGGGTCCGCGTTCAGGTTGTCCGTGCCCGGCTGGCCTCCCGGCAGCACGATCATATCGAAAGCATCGACCTTCACCGTATCAATGGTCGTTTCGGGAATGATCTTCACCTTCCGGGCGCTTGTGACATACCCGTCATGCAGGCCCGCGACCACCGTGTCAATCTCGGCGCGTCTTAGAACATCGATAATGGCCGCGGCCTCCACTTCCTCAAAACCGTCCGCAAGTATGACCGCTACTCTCGGCATAGCGCCTCCTTACTCCGGGTGAAACATATAGAAGAGAATAAACAGCCGACGATCAGCGCCACTGCTCAGACGAGGTATTTCAGGACCTGTTCGCGGAATTCGGGAACATTGATCGGCTTGGTAAGGTACCCGTTTGCGCCAAGCGCCAGACCCCGTTCGCGTTCCTGATGCTCACCCTTCGTAGTGATGACAATGATCGGCGTGTCCTTTTTAAAGACCTGGCGAACGGCGCGAATGACCCCGGCCCCATCCAGTTCCGGCATGTTCATGTCGGTGAGGATAAGGTCAACGTCCTGGCGGTTCAGCTTCTCGATCGCATCCAAGCCGTTCACCGCCTCTATGAACCGCGCCCCCGGCAGCAGCTTGATCAGTTGGACTAAAATAAACATTCGCATCGTCTCTGAATCGTCAACAACGAGGACCGATTTGTTCTGAAAAGATGGCATTGTCGTTTTATCCCCTCTGTTTTTTCTTTGTTCTTCGTTTCCCGTAAAGCCATCCACCCTTTGCGCGCGGACCGGCTGCTGTTCAAGCTGTCCCGGACCCGTTCTCATCGTGATCTTTCGGTTTTTGCCGCGAGTAGTCCGACCTTTTTTTAAGGGCATTGTCAACGTATTCCCTGATCAGGGCCCGGTCCTTTTCCGGGAGCTCCTGGAACAACAGTCCGATGCCGGCGTTCGGCACGGGATATCGCACCACGGCCTTAGTGGCCACCACGCCGTTCCCGATCGGGAATGACAGTGTAATGTTCGTGCCTTCGGGAATGGTCTGCGCGGTCAGGAGAAACATTCCGCTTTCGCTGATATCAACGCATTTTGCGTGGATCTTTTCATTGATCGTCACCCTGCCGGAAAAGGAAATGCGCGGAGCAAGCCGGACCGACTCAAGGTTCGTAATATCAGCACCCAGCTCCTTTACGCGAACTGCCAGCGTCGCCATATGGTCGCGGAACCCCTGGCTCAGCAGCTCGAGCAGCCGCTTCATCTCCTTATTGGCGTCCTTCAACGCCGCCACGACATACTGTTCAACAAGGCTGGATTCGATCAGATGGCACTGGACGAGAATCTCGTTGATCTTTTCACGAGGCATGGCAAGAACCATCGACATCAGGTACGTCACCCTGTTGAAATCGGTGGGGTTAAGGTGCACTTCTCCAAAGTCGCTCGGCTTGGCCCGTACGGTCTTCTTTTGCGTTCTCGCCAGGTCGACATGGGTCAACTCTTCCAGGCGGAGCTGATAAAAAAGGCCCTCGAGCTCCTTGTCGCCGCTGAACTTCGCCTGCAGTTTCGCGTACAGGTCGCCAAGGTTCACTTCCAACTGTTCGATCAGTTCCAGGGCCTTGAAAGCATCCATGGCTATTCCTCCGCAATAATGAACAGGTCGGTTGCTCCAGGGCGGGTGACCGCTGTGCGCTCCGCAACCAGGCGTGTACAGTGTAGCCAAACAACGATGCGCTGTCAAACAAAACATGGCCGGCAAGCGGCCGCTCATTCTCCCCATCCGGCTGCACTGCATGACCCTCGGGATGCGCGACATCCGACATCACGGGGAAATCGAAGCAATCTTCGCCCTGCTCCCCGCCGCGTAAGCAAAGCAGGGTGGGGAGCGTTCTACTTCACCTCTTCGATCTTCACGACATTCTCGTACCAGGTGAACATCGGCATCCTCCATCCGTACTTTTTAATCTTGACCGGTTTCCCCTTTAACCGGATCGCATCGTTCTGGACCGTGCCGGAATCAAACTTAAACCGATACCAGACATCCCTATTCACAAAAGGACGGTTTTCCGTGGCGATCATGAACCGTCCGTCGACCTTTGTCATCTGGGCGTCGGTTATCCTCGTCTGGATAGTGTCCGCAACGAAAAAACTGTACAAGACCGTCGGGATACAAACCGCGATTCCGATCACGATTGCCCTGAACTTGAAACTTCTGAACAATCCCGCCATGATATCTCCTCCAATCCATGGGGCCTCCGCCTGCAAAGCGACCCGGCGGCATACGCAGCCTTCCCCCGCGTCCATTTACCATTGAAGTGTATCGAAAAGGGGCGAGTGCGTCAATGTAAAACTGAGTGGTTGTCAAACTATAAGCGGATGAAAATCAAATGGCAGGACTTTCCTCGAGGGGAAAGGACGTTTCATCTACACGTTCTCCACCATGTCCCAGACGCCGCAGGGACAGATGCCGGCGCAGAAGCCGCAGCCGATGCACTTGTTTTCATCCACGACGTACTCGAAGGACTTGTTCGGGAGCGTCTTGCGCGTGATGGCGCCGTAGTAGCAGGTCTCGACGCACATGCCGCAGTCGCGGCAGGAGCCGCAGCTCATGCAACGGTCCGCTTCCTTCTTTGGCGAGAACTTCACATTGTTCGGCCTGCAAACCTCGTAGTACTGGGTCTTGATCTTCTCGTAGGGGATGACCTGCCGCTCTTCAGGCGCATAATCGAAATTCATGAGCTGGGCATTGATCACGTCGGCGGCAACCTTGCCCTGGCCGATGGCATGCGTCACGAGGCCCGCTTTGGTCGCGTCGCCGATGGCGAAGACCTTCACGTCCGAGGTCTGGCCGAGGTCGTTCACCGTGATGTATCCGCGCTCGGTGTTGATCGACTGCGGCAGGAAGTCGAGCACCGGCTTCTCGCCGATGGAAATGATGACCATATCGGCATCAAGGGAGGCGCCGTCCTTGAAGTAGATCTTTTTTTCCTTTGCAACATACTTCTCGGTCGCTTTCGGGAACAGGAGCTGCGTTCCTTTGGCCCTGGCCATTTCCTGTTCTTTGCCGAACGACGCCGGCTTCTGGATATCAACGCAGGTAACAAGCGCGGCGCCGTGATCGTAAGCCTGGCACGCGATATCCATGCCCACATTACCCGCGCCGATCACGACGACCTTCTTGCCCGTCAGGTTCCGGGGTTTGCCGAAGTTCACTTCCTTGAGGTAGTCGATGCCCGCAACCACGTCTTCATGACCAGGGAACGGGATCACCCGGCCTTCATGCGCGCCCACGGCAATGACCACCACGTCGTGGTCCTTGTATATCTTCTCGAACTTCTTTTTGTCCACGGGGGACTTCACCTGGACCTTCACGCCGAGCTCCGCAAAGCGCGAAAGCTCTTTGTCCAGGACCTTCCTGGGCAGGCGCTCGCGCGGAATGCACATCTCGAGCTTTCCGCCGATCTTGTCCGATGCTTCATACAGCTCGACGGAATGACCCTTGAGGCCAAGCTGCCATGCCGCGGAGAGACCGCCAGGTCCGCCGCCGATGATCGCGATGCTCTTGCCCGTTGACTTTGCCTTCTTTGGCGCCTTGAGCTGCAGCGCGGCCAAACCGTACGCCTTGATATTCAGCGGCTGGTCGATCCTGCCGCGGGTGCAATCGGTCATGCAGAGGTTGGGGCAGACCGTGCCGCAGACCGTTGCCGGAAGCGGGCTGTACTGGAGCACGAGCGCCAGCGCCTCGGCGGTCCTCCCCTGTCTGATAAGCTGCGCGCGCTTGTGCGACGGGATGCGCGAGGGGCACGCATAGGCGCAGGGCGGAAGATACTTGTCGTTCTTCCAAACCGGCATCCAGCGGCGCTCCTCGCCGGTGGTTATATACGGAAGCACGGAACGGTCGTGGGTAAGATAGGCGCCGAACATGCCTCCCTTGCCAACTTCCTTTTCCCACACATTCACGCGGAACTCGGTGAGCCCCATCTTGAGCTTGCCCTTTGCCTTGGCCTTCTCAGCCGGGGTGAACGAGCTGAACTTCTTCCAGGCATTGCTGTCCTTCGTGAGCTCTTCGTAATGGGACATGCGGTCGATGGCCTGAAGATAGGGCTTCATGTTCGTGGTGAGCCATTCCCAGTCCTGGGGGGTGAGCTCCAGAAGCCGTACATCCGTCTTGCTGTATTCTTTTATGGGCCCGCGAAAAAAGATCGTGCCGCCGACCATGCCCACGCAGGGCCGGTAGCCCAGGATGTTCTCGGGATCGCGGGAATCCACGCCGCAAACCACGGCAATGCCGCCTGCCTTGAACTCGGCAAAGGAGTCGCCCACGCCGCGGAAGTACCAGGACTGAAGGTCCGGGAAACGCGGGTTCTTCTTGGTCATCGTGTCGCATCGGGCCCCACCGCCGCCCTGAACATAGAGCTTGCCCTGTGCGCCCGCGTTGTGCGCGCCGTTCGCCACGTCGCCGAGGACGGTGATGACAGCGCCGCAGTTGAGCCAGCCCGTATCGTCGGAGGTCGGGCCCTTGACCAGGATCTCGGTGCCGTCCATGCCCATGCTGCCGACGCGCTGACCCGAGGCGCCCTCGATGGTGACTTTGATCTTTCCTTCGCAAGGCCAGATCCTGCCGCCAATGCCGTGCTGGCCGTTAGCGGTGACAGTGATGTCCCTGGCGCCGTCCTTGATGGCCTTCTGGATCTGTTCTTCGAGGTCCTTGGAAGAGACCCGTTTTCCGTCGATGTTGCCCTTGATTATCATGTTATCCTCAAGACTCTGGACTCTGTAATTAACCGCGGAGACGCCGAGAACCTAAAGTCTCTTCAGTATATTTTTTCTCAGCGCCTCTGCGTCTCCGCGGTAATATTTAGCAAACGTATGAGATCGACAGCCGGTCCGCGATCTCCTTGTCCGCAACGCCGAGGGCGTCGGACATGCCGATCGGGAGCTCCGTGCTCCTGCCGAGCGGCGCGAAGATCTTCTTGAGCTCGACGTCCGCCGCCTTGAACACTTCCACCACGCGCTCCGCCACCTTGTCGGGATCGAGCCTGCGATACAGCTTCGGATCCTGGGTCGTGATGCCGCGCGGGCACTTGCCGAGGTTGCAGACGTTGCAGCGGTTGTACTCGTCGCCGAAGCAGCCCGCCGCGGTCTGCATGATGTACTTGCCGATGTCCACGGCTGACGCGCCGAGCATGATGAGCGCCGCCGCGTTCGCCGCGAGGTTGCCGCCCTTGCCCACGCCGCCCGCGGCGATGAGCGGGAGCTCGTTCTGCTTGCCCTGTCTCACGAGATCGAGATAGCAGTCGCGGATGTTCGACGCGATGGGATGCCCCATCTTGTCGAGGGACACATTGTAGGCCGCGCCGGTGCCGCCGTCCTCGCCGTCGATGCAGAGCGCCGCGGCATAGGGGTTCCGGGCGAGGTTGTTCAGCACGGCCCGGGCCGTCTTGGTCCCGGAAATCTTCGGATACACCGGCACGCGAAAGCCCCAGGCCATTGACATGGACTGGATCATCTTCGCAACGGCCTCTTCAATGGAGTACTTGGTCTGGTGCGTCGGCGGCGAAGCAAGGTCAACGAACTGGGGAACACCGCGGATCTTCGCGATGAGCCCGAGCACTTTATAGGCCTGAAGCAGGCCGCCGTCGCCGGGCTTTGCGCCCTGGCCGTACTTGATCTCGATGGCCGCGGGGTCTTCGATCATGTCCGGAAGAGCGCGAATGATCTCGTCCCAGCCGAAGTAACCTGACGCGATCTGGAGGATGAAGTATTTCATATAGCGGGACTTGAGGATGGTCGGCGGCATACCGCCCTCGCCGGAGCACATGACCACCGGCAGGCCTTCGACTTCGTTCAGATAGGTGATGCCCATGGCAAGGCCTTCCCACATGTGCGGTGAGAGGGCGCCGATTGACATGCTGCCGATGCGGATGGGGTAGATCTCGCGCACCGGCGGAATGAAGGTGTGGTTGCTGATCGTCAGTTTGTCGCCTTCAACCTTGATCGGAAGCTGCTCCGCGGGAAGGTTCCTGCCAAGGAGCGTCCTGATGCGGAACTCATGCCTGCCCGCGTCAAGCGCCGGGTCGGTGAGCATCGAGATCCGGGTGAACTTGAGTTTGTCGAGCGTCGATGGAGCTGGGTCGTTCCGCCGTCCACCGCGCATGAAGGGGATGCCGCCCTTGTTCCTGAAGTGGTAGAGCTTGTGCTGGAAGTTGTATTCCGGGAAGATCGCGTCCGTAGGGCAAACGAGCGCGCAGGCGCCGCAGCCGATGCAGTACCGCTCGATCTCCGGGACCTGGCGCACCACCTGGGTCAGCCGGCGAGTGACCCTGGGTTCGGGGCCCGCGCCCTCGGAGGTCACCACCCGCTGGGTGTAGACCGTGGCCTCAATGGACTTCATGGGGCAGATGGCCGTGCAGCGGCCGCAGCGGGTGCAACGATCCTCGCGCCACTGGATGATATAAGGAAGCTCTTTTAACGAGAGCTGATGGTTCTGGTCTAACCGTGCAGCTGATTCCATACCGTAACCTCCCGCGCGCCGGGCGCGATGATCACCATGTCGTACTTCATGGGGAAGATATCCATTGATGTATCCCGGTCCGGCAGCGTGCTGTCCACGCCGCAGACCTCGGACATGAGCGCGTACTTTCCCGGCTTGCCGCCAACCACGCCGGGCCTGAGCTTCTTCGAATCCTGGGCCATGAAGACGGAGCCGTCGGGCGTGAATCCGATCACGCAGTTCGGCCCATCGATGCAGAGCGGCCGGAGAGATTTCTTGAGCAGCCGCAGCGGCCCCGCGTCGGAACGCTTCGCGATCTCCGCGTCCTTCATCGGCGTGATGATGTCCTTGTAGTAATGGAGCGGATATCCGAGGGTCCGGTTCGTGTAGTGTAGAATGTGGGTGAAGACTTCGGAATCCGAATTATATCCCATATACCCCGGGTTGCCCCTGCCCATGAGAAACTCGCGGATCGGCACAAAGGCCGTGTTCTCGCCGTTCGTCATGGTGGCGTATCCCTGGATAAAAAAGGGATGGCAGGCGTAGAGGTAGATGGCGTAATTCGTGTTCTGCCTGCCCTGGGCGAAAACGATCTTTGCCTTGAGGCCTGATTTCTCAATGCCGAAGAACTCGCCAAGCTGGAGCGGGTCCCCTACTTCCCTGAGGTTCAGGACGTCGGGATAGAAGGAGAACACGAAGAGCGATCCGTCCGGCTCGCCCATGTTCCGGAGGGCGAGCCTCGTATTCATGAGCAGGTCGTCCTTCTCGCGCATGGGCTTGTCCCGGTACGATTCGGGATAATCGTAGACCTTCGCCAGGTAGTGCTCGCGCCGTTCGATACCCGGCATGTTCTTGATCGAGGGCGCCCAGGTGAACTTTTCCTTGAACCCGTGCTCCTTCATGTAGTTTTCCAGGTCGCGGAGCCCCTTGTTGGAGCAGATCGCCGAGAGGGTCGGGTAGTTCTTGAACTCCTGAAACGGTCCGCCCATATCCTTCAGCATGAGGCCCAGGCCGGACCCGTCGTGTCCTTCCTTCATGGTCTCGAGCGCATGGATGTTCTCCATGGGGGAGATATATTCGCTCGATGTTATCGCGCTCAAACGACACATGCTGTTGCTCCTCTTCTTTCCGCCGATAAGGTCCGGGTCAATACAGGGGAAGTGCGACCCGAATGCAATATTCAGCACCATCTGCCCAAGTCGCCCTTCTTCACAATTATAGACGGGAAATGTTGATTTGGGGTGTCGGATATGGCTGTGCTGCGTACAATCGGGGCCCGAGTTTTCCGCTGAGAAAAAACTGCGGCAAAAAAAGCCCCTTTACGAGGGGCTTTTGCTCGGCAATGCATTGCCGTGTATTATGCACAAAATACACCGTGTTAAGCACTGCTGTCAAGCGAAAATTGCGCGGCACGTGGCCTGCCCAGAACGGTTTTACGGCTGGAACCGGGGATGGAAAGTGATAAGAGGGGCGAAGTTCCAGGTTTTAGTGTCGCACTTTCCCCGCTGGTTGAAATGCACTACTCCACGACACGGACAGCGCCATCGGGCGCGGTTGTGATCGTTGTTTTCTGCGGCTCCGCAGCATCCGCCTGATAGGAATATTCCGTCCGCACCAGTTCATGCTGGGGGTCATCGGCCTGGTAAAGTCGTTTTCAGGCCCGACCACGGCTATGTCATAGGCTTTCATCGGCAGACCGTCTGTGAGTTGCACGAGGGTAAAACAGATAGCGGTCAATTGACCGCGCCCCCCAGGACATCCTTGAACGGCACGAGGCGGGAATATTCGAACAGCGTCGACATGGCCTTGCTCTCCGTGGCAATACCGTTCTCCTCCAGTACCGCCACGGGGTTGAGCCCCCCGATGATCACGATCCCGGTCTTGTCCGATACGAGTGCATGCCTCAGCTCCTCGCGCCCCCGGGCCGTGATCTTCCTGCCTTCCTTGCCGAAGACCTCGGTAAATCCCTGGCTGTCGAGCCGTTTCAGGTAATACCGCACCGTCCGCTCCGTCAGTTCCACGCCGTGGCGGGTAAGCTGGCGGGCGAGTTCGCGGGAGCCGGTCACGGTGGTGCATCTATCGAGGATGGACAGGATGGCATGAAGCGTCTTGTTCATGAAGGATCTCCCGAACCGTACGAAACGAAACTGTAAAGCGACTCGCGCAGAAACGCCAAGGCGCAGAGAAAATCAACATCCCAGGCGCTGTAGTGAACCAGAACCAACGTCGTTGTCTCCCGCATTTCTCCTCGTGACTGCGGGAAACTATACGTCATCGCGCCTGGTATTCCTTACACCCCGTTGCACAGGATGCGCTCGGCTTCCTTCATGTCCGATTCCATGATGTAGGGGATGCCCGTCACCTCGGCGCATTCCCTGGTCAGGGAAACGATGTCGTTCCGGTCCAGGTGCTTGAGTCCGAACTTCCGCGAGCCGGCCATGAACTGCTGGAGTCCCAGCTTCAGGCGGTCGACGAAGGTGTACATGGCCACAGCGCCCCAGGGGATTCGCGCAAAGTCCTTGCCGTATTTCGCCTTGAGCGATTCAGCGGTTATGAAGATGCGCTCGGGCACGTCGCCGTACTTCTTGATCTCCACGGGCAGTTTGTCCTCGTCGATCCACTTCTTGATATTCTTGCCCACGAAGGCCGGGACCATGAGCGCCCTGCCCATGCAGACCGCCTTGAAGTAGGGCGCGCCCAAGGCAAGCGCCTTGAAGATATGGTCCTCCAGGGAGAACCCGCCCGCAATCGCCATGTCGGGGACGTACCGGCCCTTTGCCTTGAGCTGGGACGCAAACTTGGTGGCAAGGGACTGGAGATAGATCGTCGGGATGCCCCACTCGTTCATCATGCGCCAGGGGCTCATGCCCGTGCCGCCGCCCGCGCCGTCGATGGTCAGGAGATCGACCTCGGCATCGGAGCAGAAACGCATTGCCCGGGCAAGGTCCGATACGCGGTATGCGCCGGTCTTGAGCGAGACGAACCTGGCCCCGGCCGACCGGTAGCGCCGCACGGCCTTTTCAAAACCCTCGTACTCCACCATGCCCAGCCGCGAGTGGCGCTCGAATTCCCTGAACTCCTCCTCTTCGAAGGCCTTCCGCACCGTCGGGTCCAGGGGATCGGGAACCACGATGTAGCCCCGGTTCTTCAGCTGCTCCGCGCGCTCCATGCTCTTGAGCTTCACTTCGCCGCCGATGTCCTTGGCGCCCTGCCCCCACTTGAGCTCGATGCAGTTCACGCCGAGCTTGTCTATGGCATACTCTGCGGAGCGGAGGCGCGTGTCCTCCACGTTCTGCTGCAGGATGATCTCGCCGGCGCCGTTGTGCCATTCCTTGAAGCATTTGACGCGGCGCTCCAGCTCCGGGGAGCGGGTGACGATCCCGTCGTGGATCTCCGCCTGCGGGTCCATGCCCACGACGTTCTCGCCGATCACGACCATGATGCCTGAAATGGCCGCGCCGATGGCAAGGCCTTCCCAGTTGTCCTTCGCAATGTCCGTGGACCCCAGCGCGCCGGTGAACACCGGGGCAGCGAGCTTGATGGTGAAGCGGCGCCCGAGTTCGACCTCGGTGGACACGGCGGGGAAGATGGCCTTGTCCGGGTCCGCTTCGATCCCCTGCGCTCCAACGCAGGTGCCCTGGATGTTCAGGTGGGAGTAGTCAACGGGATATTGCTTTGTCGCGCCGGCAGTTACCTTGCCGAAAGGCTGCGGATAGAGGACCTCCCTGCCGCGGTAGGATGACTTGCCCACCTCGCAGGACCCCGGGCACCCGTCGAGGCAAACCGAGCATATGCCCGACTGCGGCGCCGCGTCGGGGACCCTGTTCCGCGTTCCTGTTGCCGAACTTGCATTTGCCTGACCTGGATTCATATTCATTCCCCTCCTGAGGTAATCATTTGACAGATAGGCTGGTCGTGAATCAGGAATGATTGCCACAGAGACACAGAGGCACGGAGACTGGCTCTCCCGTCCCTCTGTGTCCTCAGTGTCTTCGTGGCTAACCTGCTTTTTGCTTTTACGAATTGAGTATCTTCATCGCCTCATCGCGGTACGAATCCATGATGTACGGGATGCCCGTGACCTTGGTGCATTCGTCGGTCAGGGACATCAGCTCGTCCCTGGAGATCGATTCGAGATTGAAGCACCGTGCGCCGGCCATGAGCTGCTGCAGGCCCACTTTGATCTTCTGGGAATAGCTATAGATGCCGATGGAGCCGAGCGGGATGTTCTTGATCTCGCTGTTGCCGACCAGTTTTCTCACGTCCTCGTAGTTCACGAAGATCTCCTCGACCGTGTTTCCAAACTCGCTCACCGTCTTCGGAAGATCGTTGTTCTTGATCCACTCGCTGATGTTCTTGCCGACCATGCCCGGGATCATGAGCGCCCGGCCCATGCAGATCGCCTTCACAAAGGGTGCGCCCATGGCCAGGGCCTTGAACACGCCGTCCTCGCTGCTGAACCCGCCGGCAAAGGCAATATCCGGAACGCGCTCGCCCTTATCGGTGAGCTTCCTGGCAAACTCATAGGCCGCGGCATGAAGGTACAGGGAGGGCATGCCCCACTCTTCCATCATGCGCCAGGGGCTCATGCCCGTGCCTCCCGGTGCGCCATCGATGGTCAGAAGGTCGATCTTGGCCTTGGAGCTCCACTTGATGGCCATGGCCAGTTCGCGCAGACCATAGGCGCCGGTCTTGAGCGTGATCCGCTTGAACCCGAGCTTCCGCAGGCGGTTGACCTCGGCGTAGAATTCCTGTTCGCCGATGAATCCCATGCGGCTATGGCGTTCGAATTCCTTGATCGCCGTTTCCTTGAACGCTGCCTGCACCACCGGGTCCGACGGATCGGGCGTGACAATGTAGCCGCGCTTCTGTAGTTCCAGCGCCCGCTCCAGCGAACCCACCTTGATCTCGCCGCCGATGCACTTGGCGCCCTGTCCCCACTTCAGCTCGATGGTATCGAGCTTGTGCTTATCGATGATGTACTCCGCGACTCCCAGCCGGGTGTCTTCGACGTTCATCTGCACCAGTATCTCGCCGTACCCCTGATGGTATTTCTTATACAATGCAATCCTGCGGTCCATGTCCGGCGCCTTCTTGACCAGCTTGTTGCTGCCGAATTCGAGCTCCGGATCGATGCCGCACACGTTCTCGCCGCAGACGATCGTGACGCCGGAAATGGCCGCACCAATGGCAAAATGCTCCCAGTTCTTCCGGGCGATCTCGGTTGACCCGAGAGCACCGGTGAAGATCGGCACCTGCATCTTGACCTTCTTGTCCCAGCCATAGCTGGTTTCCGTGTTCACGATCGGGAACCGCGCGGTATCGGGGTCGCCCTTCTGTCCCGCGGGAAGCCCCTTGGCGCCAAAGGCATAGCCGTGAATATTGAGATGGGAATAATCCACCGGGTAGTTCTTGTCGCCGCCGGCGGTAATGCTTCCGAACGGCCCGGGATAGAGCAGTTCCCGTCCCCTGAAGGTTGCCTTGAATACTTCGCAGTTCCCTCTGCATCCGTCAACGCAGCGGGTGCAAAGCCCGCTCATGGGCGAGACACTTCTCGATCGATTGGCAGTTCTTGTTGCATCATTGGCATTCGGCTGTGACAGGTTCATGATCTTCTCCTTTATGCTTTTTTATTTACTGGAAAGCGCGGGCCTCCAGCGGAAGCGTAAAACTTCGTATTCCAGGGAACTCACATTACCATAGCTTAATTTTCACACCGCACAATTAAGCACCACTACACCAACAAGACAAAAAAAATCCTCTTTCGTGCATCCTTAAAAAATCAGCAACCGACTACCATAGAATGAGCAGCTCCGCTTCACATCCTCCTTCGTTCTTCCAGTGCGAGGGGAACGATTCCTTGAGACGAATGATGTCTCCAGTGCTGATGTTTTCCTCCCTGCCCCCGATCTTCACGGAAAGATCGCCCCTCAGGATATAGACCAGTTCTTCTTCTTTATGGTAAAAAAAATGCCGGTTCATGGCGGCTCCCGGCGGCATAACTACGATCCGCGCCGAGAGCTTGCCGCCTGACGTCACTTCATACACCTTTGCCGTTTCTTCGCGCGTAAAGGGCCGGGAAAAGAGCTGTTCCTTCCTCACGAGCCAGGGCGCCGTGGTCTTCTCATCGCTGAGGGCGAGGAACTGTCCGGGATTGATACCCAGCGCCCTGCACAACTGAAGAAAGGAGCCGAGCGAGGGGCTTACCTGGTTGCTTTCCAGCTGCGATAGAAAACTGGGCGTAAGGCTCACCAGATCGGCGAGCTCCTTTTGGCTCATGCCGATCCGCATCCGCTCTTCCTTCAGTTTGCCGCCGATGTCCGAGGCAGGTTCTTTCCTCGGTGATGTTATGGTGACCGTGTCGCCGCGAATCTCGTACTGATGAGGCTTGAACACCTCCCGGTCCTGCCTGTCCTCCAGTTTCAGGGCCTTCAGAAAAAGGCTGTTTTTTCGTTTCGCGAGGTCGAAGACGACTTGCGTGATGTGCCGGAGGTTTGCCTTGAAACGGGGGCTGTGGGCCTCTTTTTCAAGGATCCAATAGGCCACCGTTCCCAGATCAAAGAGCCGGGGGCACATGTAGGTGAAGAACCGGTGGGTGACGTTTTCTTCCCCCCAGAGGTCCTGCATGCCCGTGAGGCTGTCGAACACATAGAGCGCTCCGGGAGGCAGTTTGTCTTCAATGGCGTTGAGCGTTGCCGTGAAGCGTTCGATATCTCCCGGAGCTTCGATCCGCACCACGCCCGGAGAGGTCTTCTCGTAGAATTTCAGGAAGGTGTTGTCGTTCTTCCCTTTCCCCGAGGTGAAGCAATCGATGAGCGTAAAGTGCTCGGAAGACATGATTGCACTGAGATCGTTCAGCACGGTCTGGGGCGACCGGTTGAAGCTCACGTAGATTACCTTTTGGCCGTCGCTATCCGCCCGGGAGATGAAGCTCCTGATGAAGACGCTGGACGCGGTCCCGGCTTCCACTTCCCAGACAACGTTGTCGCCAATGGAAAACCCGTTGATCAGCGTATCGAGGCTGGCGACGCCGGAGGATATTTTATTATTCGGTAAGGGACTGCCGTTCGTCATAGGTTTTGCTCGGCTAAGGATTGCCGAATGTGCAGGCTTATTTTTGCTTATTTCCGGCCGTCTGTCAAGAAGCTTTTAGACATAATGGTTGACAGTTGAAAAAGTGACCTGCCCCTTGTCACCGTGGGTTATACTGGGCTTATATGGAGTCCAATACAGAGCCACAAATAAGGAGGCAGGTCATGCAGAATTCTATCA
>Ga0315281_10000260_pt1 | contig 70578 bp, 97 predicted proteins | sample YL17G07_0_MG_FD_204540 | JGI IMG/M metagenome (GOLD analysis project Ga0315281, IMG submission 204540) | Sediment microbial communities from Yellowstone Lake, YNP, Wyoming, USA - YL17G07_0 | ecosystem: Environmental > Aquatic > Freshwater > Lake > Sediment | place: USA: Wyoming | collected...
CTTCCCCTTTTTTTGTCATGGTGTATACTCGGCTGTCTGGACCAGATTCACTCTTTTTCCAAGTTGATTTAATTAAACCCTCCTTTTCCATCCTTCTAAGAGTGGTATACATCGTGCCAGACTTGATTTTATGTCTGCCTTGGCTGATTTCTTCGATCGCCTTGATTGCGTTATAGCCGTGCATCGGCTTTTCACACACAACCCTCAAAATTAGAAATTTCAACCATCTTCTTTCTGGGTATCCGCAATCTTTATGGCATCCACATTTATTACTTTGGCACATAGCATACTATATAACAATGTTACATATATAAATACTTTTCGATTTTCCAAGAAATTATAACTTTACCCTAAATTCTTCCTTAGGGTTTTGGTCCATTCTTGGACCTGTTGATTACCCTGATACCGTTGTATGGAAAAAATTCGATAAAACCCTTTTTCTCTAGGCTTTTGATTATTTTATAGGATTGCTCTTTGTTGAAATGAAAGATTATACCCAATCTGTAGAAAACATCTTTCAAGGATATCATTCGACCTTTATCTATATTTTTTAGCTCGATCAGAGCCAGTTTATGAATATCCAGGTCCTCGTTTTCGCTTTTCATGATATATTCTTGGTAGTAAAAGTATAAATATTGACAGCGTGGATAATTTTTTATTTAATTTAAATGAATTCTAGTTTAGCGTAACCTTTCTTTTATTTCTTTGATTCTGGCCATGTATTCTTTTACCTGGATTTGCCATTCCATAGCAGTCTTCTGGTCCAAAACAAACCCGCAATGGGAGCAGAATTTGCTGCTGTTATCATTACTCAAATTGCATCTGGGACATTTCAACAAACTTATAACAACCCCGTTGTTTTCCTTATCTTCCCTGATCAAACCGTTCAGCTTCAAAACAGCTTCATCGATATCCCTGCCAGCTAGATGGATGTAAATAGATGCCATTTTGCTTCCCTGAATCCATCCCATGTACTCTTTGACCTGAGCTTCAGTGAAATGGTTGGCAAGAAAGGTAGCTCTGGAATGCCTGAACAGGTGAGGATATAATCTCTTTTTCAAACCAGTCCTTTCTTTCAACCTTTTTAACAGCGAACAAACCGAGGAATATTTCATAATTTGATTTTTATTTCTGCTACCGATCAGAATCCATAAAGGTGAATCAGAATCATTTCTAAAAGGATGGTTTGAAATCCAGTTGGCTAAAGCCGGTGACGAAGCAACAACTCTGACTCTTCTGCCACCGGTCTTGCCTTTAAGAATGATCACAGCACCATAATTGTCAAAGCTCACATTCTTTATTTTCAACGACAGCAGTTCGCCGATTCTGCATCCGCTCTCGTACAAAGCAAGAATAAAAGCTTTGTCACGAATGTTGTCAGCAGCTTCCGCTAATTTCTTTACTTCTTCTTGCGTAAGCAAATCCTCAGGCAATTTTCTATCGTAATGCTTTACAGTTGTTTTGATCCATTTTACTTCCTCAGGGTATTCTTCCTTATCCCTGAGCCATCTGAAAAAGATTTTCAAGACAACGCAAAAATCCTTCTTAGTCCATTCGGAATAATCCCTTTGCTCAATTACAGCTACCAATTTTTTTATGTCATCCTTTGTAACTTCTCTGAAAGGTTTCTTCAAAATCAAAGAAATGTGGTACATGTGAAAAAGATACTTCTCGATCCTAGGCAAACTCAGTCCTCTGGAAAAACCGTCATTATGAAACTTCAGAATGTCCAGTTTATTTTCTTCGCAGATCTTTCTGGTCTTTCTAATCAATTCCAGTTTTCTGTCCAGCTTATGCCTGTAATTGTGAATATCGAACTCCATGAATTAGAACTGATGGCAACCGCTTAAAAAAGAGAATGGCGTTCAACTAGTAGTAATGCGCCGAGGCTGGGATTTGAACCCAGAAGGGCCAAAGGCCCGCCAGCTTTCTCTCAAAAGGCTCAAGGCTGGTGCACTACCTGGTTATGCGACCTCGGCAGCACTTCATCATCTTTTAATCAGACCTTGATTCCAAACTCTCGGCACTTCTAATAAACTATTGAGAATTTATAAAGTTTAAGTTTTTTAGAGAGGCTGTTCCTTGTTCGATTCTATCTTTCCGGTTTTCGGAATGCTCAACTGCAATTTTTCCCTGAACTCGGTTACATAAGCCCCGCTGACTGTCACCGTTTCGCCGACTGCCACCGAGTTGATCTGGGTTTCCCACAAAGACATGCCGATCTGGCCAGACTCGTCTTCCAAAGTTGCATCCGCAACAGAACGCTTCCCATACTTGGTCTGGACGTCTCTCGACTCGGAAATGTCAATGACCTTTGCAGTTACAGATATTCCGCTCATCCCGCGCTTTATTTCATTTATTTTCATAATCTCACTATAGTTTTAACGTATGCTTAAATTTAACTCTTTTTGCCTTTTCCAGTTCCCAAGAGTCTCCCATCAGCATGTCAGGAATTTTTTCATTCAATACAGGATAGGCCAATTTACAACGGTCGCAGACAATGAACATCCCATTCTCTTTCACCGAAGACTTGCATTTTGGGCAGGCAAGAATTTCCATAAGGTCTTTTGCTATTGTCATATAAACCTTTTCGTTTACTTTAAATATTTATTTTTGGATAGGTCCCCTTTGCCATGAAAACCCTGTCTGTTCTTACAGCAACTCCTTTCTTCCTCTCCAGCATCTCATTGCTTTCGAGCTTGGCAATCCCTAGGGAAATCAATTCCTCTTTCAGGCTGTAGACAGCTACTGTCTCTCCACGTTCAATTCCTTCCTGGATTCTTGCTATTCCTCCTGGATAGACAGGTGAACCATTGCAAATTGTTTCAACAGCAGAGTCCTTCACAAAAATCCTTTTCACGTGCACGATTGCAAAATCAGCAGGAATCAAAATCTTCCTCAGTTTCTCCTCGCTTCCTTCCTTCCAGAATTCATAAGCATCCTTTATTTCCAACAAACTATGAGACTGGTCTTCGGTAAAATTTCCAACCCTTGTCCTCCTCAACTCGGTCATGTGCGCTCCTCCAAGAGGAATTCCCAGGTCATGGACTAATTTTCTGATGTAAGTTCCAGCCTCGCAGATGACTTTGAAAAGAACATCCCTCCCTTCAATCTCCAAGGCATCAAAAGATTTTATCTCCCTCTCCCTAGGTCTTCTTGCAACAGCTGACTTCACCGGTGGCAGTTGAACAATTTTTCCGATGAACTTGTTCACATTTTCTTTCAAGACATTTTCCGGAACATCCTTGTGGAGATGCATCACTCCCACGTATTCCTTCTCAAGTCCCATCAGCACCGGCATCAACTTCGTGGAATTCTCCAGAGCTATCGGTAGAACTCCGGTTACAGCAGGGTCAAGCGTCCCAGAATGCCCGCAGCGATTCACTTGAAAAATTTCCTTGGCCCAGGCAGTTATCTGGTGAGAAGTCGGTCCCGAGTGTTTGTCGCAAATGATCACAGAAGTTTTTATCAGTTCCTCGACAGTCCTCTGGTTCGGATTCTTTCCAAATTTAGAATCAGTCCCTTCTTCCGACCTTGTCAGCCACATAATTATTTATTTCTTCTCTTCTTTTTCTTCTTTTTTGCCGCCGATCTTCAGCCTTATCTTCCTCTTCGGCTTCTCTTCCTCTTTCTTCTGCTTCTCCACCTTCTCTGGTTTAGTTTTTTCAGCTTTCATCTCACCTGCAGATGGCCTCTTCAACTCGAACTTCGTCACGAGCCCAGCCTTGTCAAAAGCAGCCACGACCTCCTCTTCAGGAGCATCTTCCTTTATTTCCAGAACATACTGTAGAGGTTCAAGATGTTCTATATTGCATCGTCTCCTCTTCACTCCAGTCAAAATCTTCGGCCCAGTGATCAAAACGAAAGCATCGCTCATCTTCTTCAAAACAACCGCATACTTTCCGCTCTCCCTTCCGCCGATTTTCATGCAAACTCTTCCAACTTCCAGTGTCGTCAATCAAATCACCTCTCCCTAATTTTTTCTCTCAACTTTTCCCTGAACAGTTCCCTGCTGCAAGCCGAACAAAGATATCCACCGTATGCACGTTCAGGCCTCCTCTCGGTCTTCGCCAGTTTCCTAAGCTGGACCGGATCTTTCCTTGGCACTCCGTGCAGAGGTTTTTTACAGACCGCGCACACAGCAGCCTTCGGCTTCTCTTTCTTTGTTTTTATCACGTTTCTGCCAGAAGGCAGTTTCACTCTTATCTTTTTGATTTCAATCACCTAAAAACTTTCCCGCAACCCAACCGATGGAAAATGAAACAAGAACATACCAGTAAAGCCAGTTCAGGCTGCTTCCGATGAACGGTAGAGTGAAAGGCAAATTCGCAACTGCCGCTCCGCCATATCTGTATCTCAGCCAAGGTAGGAACAGACCAAGAACAACCAAAGAAACAATCATGGCCTTGAATGTCTGCTTCATGTAAGTGTTGTTCATTTTCATCATCTCTGCCAGATGTTTGCTTATGTTTTCCTTATCGCCGATTTTCTGGGCGTTGTTCAGGTTCTCTCTAACTTCCTGCATCTTGTCCTTTATCTCCTTTATCAGCTTCCTGTTCGTGACCACCCTGTTCAATCCGAGAACAAGAAACGTCAGGAACGCCGAGACAATCAACAAAGAGACCATTGGATTTAGTGCTGTCAGCGGTGAAAAGATTACATCTATCGTTCCAATTACCGCTCCTGTAAAAACATCGACCATCTTATTCACCCAAAACTTTTTTTATCCAAGGATGAGCGTCTTCAAGAGGCTGCGCGCTCAATTCCTCATAATAATTATAAATAATCATAACAGTTAAAAGGATTCCCGTTCCTGTACCTATAGCTCCGGTAAAGTCGGCAAATGCAGCCAATACACCAATAGCCAGACCTCCCAAGACGGCCAGCGAAGGAATATATCTCTGCAAAACACCTTCCATAGTTTTTTTGTCGTTCCTATATCCTGGAATGTGCATCCCTATATTTTCTATCTGCTCCGCGACCGAGCCGGAGCTCATCCCCGACGTGCTGACCCAAAAAACAGAGAACACCATTGCGGCCACTGACAAAAACGTCAAATAAGTGACAGCCCTTATCATCTCTGAATGTGTGAGTATTCCAGCAACAGCATCTCCCAAAAGGTTTCTTGGAGATGTCAGGTAATACAGTATCCCGCTAGTGATTGTTCCTTGGCTATTGTAACATGCCAGGAACCCGCAGGACGTGGCAGGATCAAGGCCGATCCTTCCCATGATCTGGAAGTTTGCGATCAATGCCGCCGCAAGGATCACAGGAATATTGCTCGTGTAGAACAATTTCAATGACCAGGTCCTTCCGAATCCACGCATCGCAGAAAAGACCAGTGGTATGTCGATCCTTATGTTCTGCGCGTAAATGACGATCATGAAGACAATGGCAGTCATTATCATCGGAGTAAGGTATGAAAGGGCAACCAAATTGTTGCTGCTGAGTATGCTGATTATGAATCCAATGGCATTCCCGACATATTTTCCGTTTGGCGCGATGAACGGGCTGAAAAAACCAATTGCTATCTGGGTGGCGACTCCTGTGGCGATGAACAGGCTGATTCCCGATCCGAATCCCCACTTGCTGACGACCTCGTCAAGGAGTATGACAATTACCCCGCCTGCCGCCAGCTGCATAACTACAAAAATTATTGTCGGGACGCCCCCAGTGACTGGTATCGCTCCGGCAAGAACGTATGCCAGTGCTTCCCCGAAGCAGAGAATTATCGCCAGGAGTTTGTTCCAAGTCTGGAACTTGGCTCTGGTCTCCGTATCGCTCATGTCCCAATTGATTATCTTAGAACCAACCAGAAGCTGCAATAAGATTCCTGCTGTCACGATTGGCCCGATACCGAGCGTCATCAGGGTTCCGAATTTTGCACCCAAAAGAGTTTGGAAAAGCAACAACGCGGTCATCTGTGACGTGGCCCCTATCCCGTAAATCGAAATGTGCGACATCACTATATATGCAATAAGTGCAATCCCAGTCCACATCATCCTCTTGTTGAACGGCTGCTTGTATGTGGGCTTTTCCACTGCAGGCAAATACTTTGAAATTTTTTCTATAGGTATGGTTCCCTTTTTCTTTTCTTCCTCAACCATTCTTGACAACCTTCCCGCCGCTCTCCTCGATTTTTTTGACGGCATGCTTGGAAAAATATTTCGCCTCTATGATTAGCGGCCTAGTCAATTTGCCAGAACCAAGTACCTTCTGGAAGCCCAACTTCGAAACATCAATTTTAATTTTTTCCTCTTCCTTCTCTGCAATCTTTTCTTTCAGAAGTTTTTCGGCAATCTGGTCCAGTTGCCTGAGGTTGACTGCATTGATTTCTTCCAAAGATTTAACCGGCCTCTTGAAACCAACCTTTCCAAAGTGGTCAGGATCGAACTTTACAATGTAAGACCATTTGTGCTTGTGAAGGCCGGCCCCTCCCCTGCCACCTCTGCTACCGCCTCCCCTGTGCTTCTTGTGGCTGCCAAACCCGTAAGACCTTTGCCCACGGAACTTTCTGAATTTCCTTTCCCTTCTGATTACCATTTCACCGTCTCCCCTATTGCTCCGATTTTTGACTCTGCACGCTCTTTTCTTATTTTTTCAATGTCGACGATCAGCAGGGTCCCGCCAATCAGCAGCGGGACGTAGAACGGCCAGCTGTAAAGCGTTACGACAAAATCTGGCAAAGTTTTTGTTGGCTTATCCACCTTAATAAAAGGAAAAATTTCTCCAAGCATCGGCGAGATGTTGTATGAGACGAACTGGTTGCTCACCAAAACATCAACTGCCAGCAGTACAAGAAAAATTCCAATCAGGGACAATTTTCTTTTTCTCAAAGTTTCCATCACTTTCATATCATCCTCTCCAGCAATTCGTTTATCTCTTTTCCCCTGTATCCCAAGTCTCCAGAAGGGTAAAAATCTTTCACGGACTTGAATCCCTTGCTCGGAGGAGTCAACCTGAAAACTGGCCTTATCTGCTCGAAATCTTTTATTCTTGCCTTTCCAGAAATCAAAGCTTCAGCAAACTTTTCAAAAGAATCAAACCCTGTGATTTGCTTTAAACTTTTTTCATCGATTCTCTTCCCGCCACCCAGTCTTATCCTCTTCTGCAGCATTGCAGCAAGAATCCCTTTTTCTATCTCCCCCCAGGTTATCACGCCTCTTGCCTTTTGGACCATTCCCTTGTAATCTTCATTCTCAGGAAGAAGCACGCAGTTGTTCGGCGCGTCCAATCTCAACATTTTCAGAGTGTCGCTGATATCCTTTCTCACGTTCGAAACCCCTCTGATTCTTATTACTGCAAACATCTTCTCACCTAAACAATTTTTTCATAAATATACAAATTCTTCAAGGCGTCATAGATGGCTCCGATGAGGTTCATCCTGGTCGACGTGTTTCCAAAAGTTTTCACCCAGACGTCCTTTATCCCTGCTAGCCTCAAGATTTTTTTCGACTCATCATCCGCAACAAGCCCCACGCCTTTAGGAGCAGGCGAAAGTTCAACTCTCACAGACCCGGATTTCCCTTTCGTCTTGAACTGGATCGAATGGCTCTCGCCGCAGCCGCACTCCCAGCTTCCGCATCCCCTCTTCACTCTGAACACTCTCGTCTTGGCCCTCTGGGTGGCTTTGATGATCGAATCCCTTGCTTCGACAGCAGATCCTTTGCCAATGCCAATCAGCCCGTCCTCGTTTCCGACAATTACAAACGCAGAAAATTTGAATCTCCTTCCAGACCTGTGCATCTTTGCTGTTGTCCTGACCGGGATCCTCTCAATCCCACCACCCTTTCCTTTCCTTCCTCCTATCAAAACAATTTCACTTTTTATTCTCGGGACAAGCTTGTCGACAATCTCAGACTCAGAGATTCTAATCCCGAATTTCAGAATGTCATCGATGTTTGTGATTTCCCCGCTGAAAACTTTTCTGCCCAGGGAAGTCTTTGGTTTCCATTTGTCAAGAATAGCTTGCAGTTTTTCATCGACAGGAACCTCTTCCACGACTTCCTTCTCTTCGATTTTATTCTCTTCAGCCATCTAGACCACTTTGCTCTTTATCTTTTCAAATTCCTCGGGTAAATCTTTGAACTTTTCCATATAACTGGCTATGTGCATCCCTTTGATTCTCTCTTCCTTTGGCAGGATTTCCTCTGAAACCGGAACTTTCAACCCGGAATCAACCACTCCCTTCAGGGCAGCATAAATTTTATTGCCGGCAGTCGAAGAGTAAAGTCCCGAATCAAGAATGACTTCCTTAACCCCTTTTTTCAGGGCCTTTTTTCCAATCATCAAACCTGTCAAATAAGCTGCAGGGATATTATCAAGAGCAAACTTCCATCCAAGTTTCTTCAGTTCCTGAGAGCTCGAAGCCACGATCGTCTTGTCGCCAGCTTTGTCGAATTCGATTATCTGGGCGCGTATGTATTTCAGACTTTTCCTTATTACAAGTCTTGGTTTTTTAGAGAATAGCAGCTTCAGCCTTTTATTGTAGTCGGTCTTGCCTAACCTTCTTCTCTTGAAAGGCATCTTGTATGTCGGTTTTTGTTTCATCTTCTCACTTCTTCTTCAGCAAGTCGTGCTGCTCCAGATAAATTTTCAAGTGGCTCCTGCTTCTGAACATCCCACCTTTTACAAGCAAATAGATTTTTCTGTAGGTCTGCTTGTCGATTTGTCCTGTAGCTCTAAGTTCCTTCAACATTCTCCTCAGCGGTCTGACAGTAGAAATCCATCTCTGTTTCGAGGTCACTATCGCTCCCTTGGCCCCCTTTCTCCTTCCGGGCCCTTTCTTTCTCTTTGCCTTCTCCCTCGGCATGCGGACTTTGTTTGGAAGAGTTTTGATCATTCCTTTCTTGATCAATCTTCTGACATCAATCTTTGTTATCGCAGCCCCTATATCCTTCGTGCTGGCCGGATTCAGCCAGACCTTTGACTCGCCAACTTTCAAAATCTTCGCTGCGAGTTTTTTTTGCAAGCTGCTCATGGGTTCAACACCTTTATCTTCAATTCCTCTGCCTTTTTCAAAATTTCTTTTCTCTTCCTCTCGCCCACAGGGTTGGCGATTCTTGCCGCTTCAATTTTCGGGTCAATTTTCTGCAGGTCGTTAAAATTGCAAACCAAAACTTCCTTGAATCCTGATGGATGAAGATACCTGCTCTCTCTTGGAGCCCCATATCCGATTGATGGGATCTTGAGTTTGCCTTTCTCATGCCTTCTCACCTTAGCATGCAGCCCTCGACTTTTACACCATCTTCCGCCCAGTCTCTTGAGCGATGCTGCATTCGGCCTTGAAAATTTCGGTTTTTTCCTCGGATTCATTTCAATCATTCCCTAGAAGAGATATAACAGCCATCTTGAAAAACCTTTTTATCGAACCCTGTCCTCCTGGTTGCCAGCTCGAGGTTCGAAGCAGTCTGCCCAACTTCTTCCAGGTCTATTCCAGTCACGGTGATGTCCTGGCCTTCGATCTTCACTTCTGCCTTCCCTACTATCTTTGCAACACGCGGAATTTTTTCTCCAAGGAAATTCAAAAAAAGGACCTTGCCCTTCTCGACCTTGACCTGGACCGGGAAATGGCTGAAAATCACTTTCAGCTTGTAAGTATAGCCTTTGACCACTCCGCCAATCAAATTTTTTATGTGGGCAGTAAAAGTCCCGACAAGAGCCTTGACCTTTCTCTTTTCAGTCTCGGAAGAAACAATTATTTTATCTTCCTTCTTCTCGATTTTTATCTCTCCAAGATCGAACTCCCTCTCTAAACTTCCTTTCGGCCCTGACACCTTCACCTTTCTCCCATACACTTCAACATTGACATTTTCAGGAATTATCAGTTCGTTCGAGTACATAGGCATCACTAATAAATGAAAGCTAGAAGTTTTCCTCCCACATGCAATTCTCTGGCCTTGTTGTGATCCATGACACCTTTAGGAGTTGTAAGAATTAGTAAACCAACCCCCTTCGCCGGCAGCATCCTCTTCTCCCATTTCTCGAACTCTTCGATTCCCACCGAGAATCTCGGCTTTATCACATTCGTGTCTATAATCTTCCCTTTAAGCTCGACCTTGAATTTTCCAGACTTGCCATCGTCTATGAACTCAAAAGCACCTATATAGCCTTTACTCTGCATTACCTCCAGAACAGCTCGAATCTCCTTAGATGCACGAGTGACACACTCTCTCTTTCCAATCTTCTCCCCATTCTTTATCGTACTTAGGGCATCCGCCAGTGTATCCTGAATCATCATTTCACCTATTATTTATTATTAGTTAAAGGATTATTTTGGTTTAAAAAGCTTAAAAGTTTAAGTAAAGTGCGCCAGCTGGGATTTGAACCCAGGTATTCAGCTTGGAAGGCTGATGTCCTTTCCTGCTTTTGAACCAGGCTAGACTACTGGCGCTTCACCATAATATTTAATCCTATGATAATAATAAAAAAGCATGCTTTCGATTTGATTTACAGAACTAAGCCAAGTCCAGCTCTCTTCTTATATTGTTTACTTCCTCTTCAGTAAGGTCGACTGGTTTCAATTCTTCCTTCTCCTCGACTTTTTTTGGTTCAGGAATTTTTATATTACTCTTAACCATGCTCGCAATTTTTTCAAGTTCCTTCTCTTCCATCTTTTTCGCCTGGGCGCCGAAGAAATAAGGGACGCCGTCATCCTTGAACCTTGGAACCAAGTGGAAATGGATGTGAGGAACAAGCTGGCCTGCAATTTCCTTGTTGTTCTGATAGATGTTCAAACCGTCTGGGTTCAGCGCATCGGACAAAGCTTGGGCAACAATCTTCACGGCTTGAGTCAATGCTGAAAGTTCCTCAGGCTGGATGTCCAAAATCGTTTCTACATGAGTTTTCGGAATGACAAGTGTGTGGCCGGGATTGACAGGGTTGATATCCAGGAAGGCAAGAGAAGATTCATCCTCGTATACAACTTTAGCTGGTATCTTCCTCCTTGCTATCTGGCAAAATGTGCATTCTTTCTCCATTTCAATCAAACCTAATTTGTTTTTTAAAAATAATTACTTTTGTGTTTTTCAAGTATCCTTCCAATGCTGCCCATCTGAGCTTCTCGGGCATGAAAAACAGTTTAAAACATAGGGATTTAAATCTTTTTATCTATTTGCTCCAATAAAGTATAATTCAAATAAGGCGATATTATGCCAGGAGTTAAACAACCGAGAAGAGGAAGCCTTGCCTACTGGCCAAGGAAGAGGACCAGCAGGATCTATCCACACCTGAGTGTCTATCCCGAAGAGGGCAAGGCCAAAGTCATGGGATTTGCCGGATACAAGGCTGCCATGGCTCATGCGGTCATGGTCGATGCCAGGAAGAATTCCCCTTCATTCGGCCAGGAGATCACAACTCCGATAACAATTTTGGAGTGCCCTCCCCTCAAGGTTATTGGCCTGCGAGTGTACCAAAAAACCGCAAAAGGTCTTGAAGCCTTAAATGAGGTGTGGGCAAAGGAATTGTCAAAAGACCTGGCGAGAAAGGTTAACGCCAAGCCTTCGAAAGATGAAAAAATCTCTGAATTGGAAAAAGACATTGGCAAGATCGTGAAAGTGAGGTTGATTGTTTCCACCCAGCCAAGACTCTCAGGGTTTGGAAAGAAAAAACCGGAAGTGTTCGAGATTGAGCTCGGCGGGAAGGACAGCAAAGAAAAGATTGATTTTGCCAAGCAAATTCTCGGGAAAGAGGTAGCTGCGAAGGATGTAGTCAAGGAGGGGGAGCTTGTCGATTTAATCGGCGTGACGAAAGGAAAAGGGATGGCCGGGACCGTCAAGAGGTTCGGGATAAGAATTCAGCCAAGGCATGCGAAAAAGAAGCTGAGGCACATAGGAACCCTGGGGCCGCAGACTCCGAGGAAAGTCAGGTGGACAGTCCCGCAGGCCGGTCAGCTGGGTTTTTTCAGGAGAACGGAAATGAACAAAAGGATCCTCAAGATTGGGGAGAAAGGGAGCGACATATCCCCAAAATCCGGATTCAAGAGATACGGTCTAATAAAATCCAATTATGTTGTTGTCGAAGGTTCGGTTCCTGGGAGCAAGAAGAGACTGGTGATGTTCAGGTCGGCGATAAGGCCGACAAAACTCAAGTTCCTTGTTCCGGAAATAAGGGAGATAGTGGTTTGAGATGAAAGTTGATGTTTTTGATTTGAACGGGCAGCCTAAAGGGAAGATTGAGCTGCCAAAAATTTTCGGCGAACACGTCAGAGAGGATTTGATTCGCCGAGCTGTACTTTCAACTTTGAGCAAAAAAAGGCAGCCTTACGGAGTCGACCCCATGGCAGGTAAAAGAACCTCGGCCCATTACCACGGCTACAGAAGACACAGATACACGATGATGAACAAGGAGATGGCTAGGATGCCTAGGATTCATGGAAAGGTCTCCCCACATCTTTCGATGAGGTCAAGGTTTGTCCCTCAGACAAGGGGTGGGAGGATGGCCCATCCGCCAAAGGTTGAAAAAATTTGGGAAGAAAAAATAAACAGAAAGGAAAGGCAGAAAGCGATCCGCTCGGCAATAGCCGCGACCGCTGTGAAAGAATTAGTTTTGAAAAGAGGGCACAAGTTTGAAAAGGAAGTGCCGATAGTTGTTGAAGACAAGGTTCAAGAGATAAAAAAGACAAGGGAACTGATTGAACTTTTGAAAAAAATCGGGCTTGGCAAGGAACTGGAGAGGATAGAAGAAAAGAAAATCAGGGCAGGTAAAGGAAAGACGAGAGGAAGGAAATACAAAAAAAAGAAAGGGCCGCTCTTGGTAGTTGTGAAGAACGAGGGGATTGAAAGAGCTGTTAAGAACATCCAGGGGATGAACATCTGCCGTGTGGAAAATCTTTCAGCAGAATATCTGGCTCCGGGAACTCAGCCTGGAAGGCTTGTCATATTCACAAAATCCGCGATAGAAAAGTTGGGTGAATGAAATGGATCCTTGGAAAATTTTGAGATATCCGCACCTGACTGAAAAATCGATTTCATTGGTAGAGAGGGAGAACAAGATCGTTTTTGTCGTCGAGAGGAAGGCAGACAAGAAACAGATAAAGGATGCTTTTGAAAAAGCTTTTGAAGTTAAGGTTGAAAAGATTAACACGGAGATCACCTTCACAGGAGAGAAGAAGGCATTTATAAAATTGAAACCAGAATTCAAAGCTGGAGATGTTGCGGTAAAACTGGGGATAATATGATGAATACAGGAAACGCAATAAATTTAATCGGGTGTAAAAAATGGGAAAAAGAATAATTCCAAGAGCAAGGGGAAAAGGTGGGCCGAGGTACAGAGCTCCGAGCCACAGATATCTGGGCAGAGTAGAGTATGTCCCTGTGACCGGCGTCAGCGGAAGAGTGGTTGATATCGTCCACGATCCGGCAAGGTCAGCCCCGGTTGCAATTGTCAAGTTTGAGGACGGGAAAGAGATTTTGCAGATTGCCCCTGAAGGTTTGAGGGCAGGAGACTTGGTCGTTTATGATGGCGAACCTACGACTGGAAATGTGCTGCAGATATCAAAGATTCCTGAAGGCACGAAAATATTTTGCGTCGAGACTTATCCTAGGTCCGGGCCGAAACTTTGCAGAAGCTCGGGAGTGTTTGCACTTGTTATTGGAAAGACTGGAAGCAGAGTTAAAGTTAAATTTCCATCTGGAAAAACCATGGAGTTGAATGCCGAATGCCGAGCAACAGTTGGTGTGCCGGCAGGTGGTGGGAGAACAGAAAAACCGTGGGTAAAAGCTGGAAAACATGTGCATGCAGCCATGGCAAGAGGAAAACTTTATCCGAGAAGCAAGGGAGTTGCCATGACAGCTACTGATCATCCTTATGGTGGAAGAAGTAAAAGGCCAAGGCCTTCAAGAAATATCAGCAGAACAGCTCCTCCTGGGCAAAAAGTAGGAAGCATCTCGCCGAGAAGGACTGGAAAGAGGAAAGGTAGTTAAATAAAAAAGTTTAGTGAGAAATATGGCAAAACCAAAATATGATGTGATAGAGGGCACAGAACCTTATCAAGCTAGAAACATTAGAGGTAATTATATTCTTTTAATAAGAATTGCCAGGGTTGTAGAAACTAAAACTTCGACAGAAGATGGAAAAACTTTTATTAGGACTACAATTTATCCTCTAGAAGGTGCTGCTCTAAATGAATATATGGAAAGAGGCAGATCTAAAAAATCTATTCCTGAAATTTTGGCAAAATATGGTATTGGGCCAGAAGAGGAAGTCATAGAAAAGCCTGAAAGGAGATGCCCACCTTCAATGGAACCAGATTATCATAGAAAATCTGTAAAAGAAGAGAGATTATGGACTCTTCAATTTGATAGACATCTGTTGATGGATTGGGAACCAGACAGGAGTTGATATTTATGCCGAAAGTTTTTTCATTCAGAGGACATTCGCTTGAAGAACTGAAGAATATGTCCAGGGAAGAATTCACAAGATTGCTGACTTCTCAGGAAAGAAGAAAACTGTCGAAGAAAGGATTGACAGATCAGCAGAAAAAGATTTTGGACAACATAAAGAAAAATCCAGACAAGTTCCACAAGACTCATGTCAGAGACATGATCATTCTTCCTGAGATGGTCGGAGTCAAATTTGGAATTTATACAGGTGGGGCGACGAAAGGCCAGGCCGGAGAGAAGTGGGCCACTGTGACGATTCTTCCTGAGATGGTCGGTCATAGGCTTGGCGAGTTTGCCATGACAACTAAAAGGGTCAAGCATTCCGCTCCTGGTATTGGTGCCACAAGAGGAAGCAAGTTCATTGCGACAAAAACATAAGTGATTCGATGAAGACAGCCACATCCTCAATCCAAAACGCAGAAATCTCACTCAAGCGGTCTCTAATTATTTGTGACAAGCTCAGAGGAAAGAAGCTGGAATCTGGAAAAAAATTTTTGGAAGCCTTGATCGACAAAAAAATTAATCTGGAAGGAAAGTTCTATCCTAACAATGCAAAGAAATTCCTCGACCTGCTGAAGGCTGTCGAGGCTAACGCCAAGGTAAAAAATCTGACAGCAGAAAAACTTTTCATCAAAAAAATAAAGGCAGACAAGGGATACAGGTACATGAAGCCCAAGAGCAGGTGGAGATTCAGGGGAAGAAGAGTGAAATCCTCGACCATTCAAGTAGAAGTGGAGGAAAGATGATGGCTATAGAAAAAACTTTTGTAAAGGAGGGGATAAGGGAATCCGAGGTCGAAATTTATCTGGCCAAGAGGTTCGACAAGGCCGGCTACAGCCATACGGAAATACAGAGGACACCTTTGGGAATAAGGATAATTGTTCATGCACACAAACCGGGCTTGGTGATAGGCAGGAGCGGCAAAAGGATCACTGACATAACTGAAGACATAAAAGAGAAGTTCGGTTTTGAGAACCCTTTGATTGACGTGAAGGAAGTTGAGCAGCCTTTCCTGGACGCGCACATTGTTGCGAAAAGAATTGCAAACGCCTTGGAGAGAGGAATCAACTTCAAGAAGGTTGCCAATTATTATTTGGACAAGGTGTTGGAGGCTGGGGCGATAGGGATTCAGATAAAAGTCGGTGGAAAGCTGATGGGTGCTGAGAGATCGAGATTCCAAAAGTTCAAGAAGGGTTTTGTTGCTTTTTCTGGGGAATATGCTGATACTTTAGTTGACAAAGGATACGCCCAGGGAATAATAAAGCCGGGGATGATCGGAATCCAGGTCAGGATTATGAAGGAGATGCCGAAGGAAGTCGAGTTAAAAGAATTTAAGCCTGAGAAAGAAATAGAAAAACAGGAAAAGAGTGGTGAAACTGAAGAAAATAAATGAATCGTACGTGTTTTTGGAGCTAGGGACGAAAAATATCGAGGAAGTCCTAGACAACCTAGAGGAAAAAAAATATTTTTCTGAACCAGACATCGGGTGCAATTAAAAATTATGGCAGCGCTAAAAGTAAAGCAGATAAGGGAAATGAAGCCGGAAGAGCTGGCGAAAAAACTTTCTGAATCCAGGCTGGAGCTTGTGAAAGAGCTGGGAAACGTGAAGATGGGAAGGCCTGTAAAGAATCCTGGGAAGATCAAGGACTTGAGAAGACTGGTTGCAAGGATACTCACCATCAAAGAAGAAAAAAAGAAGGTACAGAAAAAAAATGCCTGAAGTTTGTTCAAAGTGCGGGTTGCCGAAAGAAATTTGCGCGTGCGGAGTGATAGAGAGGGAAGCGCAGAAGATCAGCATTTTTGTGGAGAAGAGGAAATTCGGAAAACCGATAACTGTGGTTGAAGGAATCACAGATAGGGCAAAAGAGATTACTTCCGAGCTGAAAGCGAGGCTGGCATGCGGCGGAACTTTCAAAAACAAACACATCGAGCTTCAGGGGGATCACCGAAACAGGCTGAAGGACGTCCTGGTTAAACTCGGCTATTCGGAAGAACAGATAGAATTGAGCTAATTTAAATTAATAAGTTCTACAACTCAAATTTATTCTATGTCAATAACTCCGCAAAATCTGGTGAGGCACGAATTGATCAGTCTAGCTGTGAAAATAAGCAAGAGCAGCGACCCTACTCAGAGGGGGCTGAGGGGGAAAGTGATTGACGAGAGCTACAACACCCTGAAAATAGAGACAAATGAAGGTAAAGAGAAAGCTATTCCCAAAAACAATAGCATATTTATATTTACTCTGCCTAATGGAGTAAAAGTAGAAGTCGATGGAAAACTTTTAATAAGTAGACCAGAAGATAGAATTAAAAAGAAGATAAAAAGATGGTGAAATGAGAGGAAAAAACAAGGCAAGAGACATTGGAATCGACGCAAAGCCCCCGGCGAAGGTATGCGAGGATCCAAAGTGCTGCTGGCACGGGGAAACAAGCATCCGAGGGAAAATAATAGAGGGGATAGTGGTCTCTGCAAAGGCGCAGAAGACGGCAATAATCGAGAGGCAGTATTTCCATTATTTATCAAAGTACGAGAGATACGAGAGAAGGCACAGCAGGACTGTTGCCTACAATCCGGAGTGCGTGAATGCCAAAGAGGGGGACGTGGTAAGGATTGCCGAGTGCAGGCCTCTGAGCAAGACCAAATCTTTTGTAGTCGTCGAGGTTTTGAAAGGGAAATGATCTTTTATGAAACCGATTAGAGCGAGCATAACAAAGGCATTGAACGTCGGCACTTTTGTCAACTGCGCGGACAACACCGGGGCCAAGCTGTTGCAGATAATTGCTGTGATGGGATACAAGGGAATAAGGAAAAGACAGCCAAAGGCCGGAGTCGCAGACATGGTCAAGGTGACAGTAAAAGTCGGAGACGTGAAGATAAGGCATCAGATGTCAAATGCTGTTGTGATTCGTCAGAGAGCTGAATACAGGAGAAGGGACGGATTGAGGGTCACTTTTGACGACAATGCTGCTGTCCTGACTGACGAGAAAGGGGACCCAAAAGGGACTGAAATCAAAGGGCCGATAGCAAAGGAAGCGGTTGAAAGATTTTCCGGCTTGGGAAAGATTGCGAGCGTGGTGGTCTAGATGCCGATGCCGAAATCCAAAAAACCAAGAAAGCAAAGGAAATTTTTATTTTTAGCACCTAACCACATCAGAAAAAAGCTTGTGGCAGCCCACTTTTCAAAAGAGCTCAGGCAGAAGTACAGGACAAGAAGTTTTCCCGTGAGAAAGGGAGACGAAGTGGAAGTAATGATAGGGAAGTTCAAGAAGAAGAAAGGGAAGATTTCCAGGATTGATTTCAAAAAATACAAGGTTTATGTTGATGGGGTGACCGTGAAAAGGACTGACGGGACCGAGCGTCAAGCTCCAGTTCATGCGTCAAATTTAAAAATCGTAAATCTAAACTTAGAGGATAAGAGAAGGATTAAAGCACTTGAAAGAAAAATGAAAAAGGAGATTAAACATGGCAAAATTGAAGCGCCTGCTGGCACCTCCGTTCTGGAGAACGCCAAAAAAAGCGTATAAGTGGACAGTCTCTCCGAGGCCAGGACCTCACAGAAAGTTCGAGAGCATCCCGCTCCAGATTCTGGTCAGGGACATTTTGAAGCTGGCAGAGACTGGGAAGGAGGCAAAGACGATCATCCACACTGGGGAGGTTTTTGTTGACGGGAAGAAAAGGAAGGATCATGCTTATCCTGCGGGGCTGATGGACGTGATTGCCATCCCCAAACTGAAAAAATATTTCAGGGTCGTTCCTTTTGCAAAGGGATTGAATGTGATTGAGATCCCTGAAAAAGAATCAAAATCCAAAATCTCGAAGATAGTCGGGAAGACAGTCGTCAAGAAGGGAAGGATGCAGCTGAACCTTCACGACGGGAAAAATATTCTTGTTGAAAAGGGCGCTTACAGTACAGGTGACTCGCTTCTGATTGAGGTGCCGGCGCAAAAGATCCTCGAACATGTGAAGCTGGAGAAGGGAAATGTGGGATTGATAATAAAAGGAAAGAATTCCGGAAAAAATGTGGTAATAAAGGAAGTCATCAAGGTGAGAAGTAGGGAACCCAATAAAATAATCTGCGAGATTGAAGACAAGGAAGTCGAAGTGAGAGAGGATTATGTTCTTGTTACTGGAGAAAAGAAGCCTCTTGTGACGGTCGAGTGACATGGAAGAGAACCCTATGCGCAGCATAAGAGTCGAGAAGGTCACCCTTAACATCGGGTGCGGGGACGACAAGGTCAAGCTTGAGAAGGCCACAAAGCTCTTGGAGTATTTGACTGAGAGGAAGCCGCTCGTGACCAAATCCAAAACAAGGAGCACTTTCGGTGTTCCAAAAGGGAAGCCTATCGGGGTCATGATAACTTTAAGAGGGAAGGAGGCAGAAGATTTTTTGAGAAGGGCAATCGAAGGCGTGGAGAAAAAGTTGAAGGCTTCTCAGTTTGACGATCAGGGAAATTTCAGTTTTGGTTTGAAGGAATACATCGACATGCCTGGAGTGAGATACAAGCATGACATTGGCATGTTTGGCTTGGATGTCGTGGTCACGCTCAAGAGGGCAGGGCTCAGGATCAAGCTGAGAAGGATACAGAAAAGAAAAATACCAGCTAAACACAAGATTAATAATGAAGATGCCATGGAATGGGCGAAGAAAAATTTTGGAGTTGAGTTGATTGAGAAGCACTGAGATGAATGGGGACATTGGAACTGCAGAGCTGACGACAAAGCTTGGCGGGGTCATCCTGAGAAAAGCGGAATTAGAGAACGATTTTGAGAGGGTCTACCTGAAAGTCTTTGAGAAGATGGTCGAGGTCGAGCTGACAGGCGGGGAAAACCTCTTAGAAATTTTGGGGGAAGTAGGTGGTTGATTTGAAAAAATTCGGAGCAGCCACTCACAGGTGCAGGAGATGCGGGAAGAGCAGCGGCGTGATCAGGAGATACAATCTTTGTTATTGCAGGCAGTGCTTCAGGGAAGTGGCGAAGAGCATAGGATTCAGAAAATACAGCTGATTCATTAATTATATATCAAAAAAATTAATTCTATATATGGTCTTGGAATTTATTTCTTTGTTTGTCGCTTTTGTCGGCTCTTCCATTGCTGCTCTTTTTGACTTGAAAACTACTGAAATTCCTGACGAGATTCCTGACGTGATGATCGCTGTTGGTCTGATATTCGCTGGAGTTCAGGCCTACCAGCAGTGGGATGCATGGCCCTTCCTGAACAGCGCGATAGCTGGCCTCGGGCTTCTTGGTTTCGGTTTCATCATGTACCACTTCGGGCAGTGGGGAGGAGGAGATGCAAAGCTGCTTGCCGGGATTGGATTCCTGATTCCCAAGCTTCCAGGTGGGTTCATCCCAGAATCTTTTTTGCCTTTCCCTCTGGTTTTCCTGTTCAACGTTTTTCTTGTAGGTGCCGCCTACATGCTGGTCTATGCTTTTATCTTCGCGTTGATGAACAAGAAAATAATTTTTGAATTCAAGAAAGGGATGAAATCGATCAGCAAGCATCTGATACTATTTTCAATTGCCCTGTTCGTGATTTTTGTTTTCTTCAACTTCTACCTGTCGAGAGCATTTTACACGCCAATCACGCCAGTCAAACTGCTCGAGAATTCTCTTCTCCCGCTGATCGGGACGATTTCCTTGTTCGTGGTTTGGAAGTTTGCCAAAGTCGTTGAAGAGGTGGGATTCAAGAAAAAAATTCCAGTCTCAAGACTGAGGGTCGGGGACGTTCTTCTGGAGAGCAAGGTGTGGGAAGGGATAACGGAAAAGGAGCTGAGCAAAATAAAAAAATCTGGGAAGAGGTATGTTGTGATAAAAGAGGGTGTTAGGTTCGGGCCGTCATTCCCCCTGGCCTTGCTGTTCACTCTTTTTTTCGGAAATGGGCTGCTTCTTTTGATGAATTTTCTAATTTAAAAACTTTCAAAACAAATAATATTCAATGGTCTTTAGCAATTTCTTCCAATGGTTTTTGGACATATTCGGAGTTAGGAAAGAGATAAGACTGGGGATATACGGGTCGGTAAATGTAGGGAAGACGACTCTTGCGAACAGAATCTCCAAGGACTGGACTGGGGAAGAGGTAGGAAAGGCTTCCGAGGTCCCTCACGAGACTCGATTCGTCCAGAAGAAGGAGAAAGTCCTTTTGAGAGTGAACAGGAAGAAGGTGATGATAAATCTTTTGGACATGCCCGGGCTTGCGACGAAAATCGATTACAAATCTTTTTTAAGGTACGGATTCTCTAAAAAGGCAGCCAAGACAAGGGCAAAGGAGGCCACCGACGGGGTCATCGAGGCAATCAAATGGCTGGGAAATGTGGACACGGTCCTTGCTGTCATGGACGCCTCACAGGATCCTTTGACTCAGGTGAACATCACACTTCTTGGAAACCTTGAGGCAAGAAAAATTCCTGTGATAATTGTCGCGAACAAGGTGGACAAGAAAAGGTCAGACCCTAATGCGATTCGCGAGGCATTCCCGCAATACCCGGTGGTCGAAGTCTCGGCGCTAAAAGGGAAGAACATGACTGGCCTGTACGAGGCCATAGCAAAGCATTCGAGGAGAGCAAAATGAAATTTAAAATGGATTTCGTTTCATCTGCAACTCTTGATGAGAAGACGAGAGACAAGAGGATAAGTTTTATTTTGGGCAAGGTGAAGGACGGGACGATTCTTGTGACTGACGGAGTTCTGAAGGCCGACGAGGAGATGGATTTGATAAAGGAGACCATGAGAAGGGTTGACGATGGATTTCCGGGGATCGAGGTTTGCAGCCTGAAGAAACAGACCAGAGGGGTCCAGTCTTTACTGGAGAGGGTTACCGACCAGAAGGAAAGGTTCCAGAATCTTATTTCTGGGCTGACTGGAAGGGAAGAGTCGAAGACAAGCTTGAGGATTGGGATGACACTGATCGGGCCGGCAAAGTACATCAAAAAGATCAAAAAGAATCCAAACTCATTCTCGGTGATGACAGAGGTTTAACATGCCACACAAATGCGTGAGATGTGGCAATGTATTCGAAGACAATGATGCTTCAATCCTTCGCGGCTGCAGCTGCGGTTCGGTTTTTTTCCTGTACGTGAAATCCCAGAACGATGTTGATCAGATCAAGGAGATGCAGAAGGAGCTGGAGCCGAAGGGGACGACTCTTGAGAAGGAGCTTGCCAAACAGGTCGAGGAGAAGAAGAAGGTTGAGGAAAGGGAGATAAAACAAGGCAAATCAAAGAGAGGAGTGGTGAATGTCAAGTGGGGGATTGAGACCATTAAGATTCCGAGAGAAGGGGTTTACGAGATCAACATCGATGCGCTAATGAAGAAGAGGCCGATTGTAATTTTGGAGAGGGGAAGGGTTTATTTCATCCATCTTCCTTCTGCTTTTGAGAGAGTGGGAAAATAATAAAATAGAATTATAAATAAATTAAAAAATTCCTAAACCTTTATCCTTTTCCACCTTTTCCTTCAGTTCAGGATTCATCTTCAGCAGCATCTCAAAAATCTGATCCTTGTATTCTTCTGTTATCAAAGCATCATCTAGCATGGTCTTGAGAAGGATGAAAGTGTCCATTGAGACTCGAGGACTCTTGTGATTTTCTTTTTCCACACAGTTGTCAAGTGGAATTTTGAAATTCTTCCTGCATGCTTCTGACATAGTGCTTGCGACTATGTTGTAAATTTCAGCAACCCTGACCTGCTCAGGATAAGCAATGTTCTGTGTTTTGATAATCTCCTCTTTCATCCTGTTGATCATGTCTTGCACAGCTTTGAAAATGCATTCTGCCCTTCCGCAGGTTAACTGTTCCATCATTCTCTCCTTTGTTTTAAAAGCTCAAATATTTTTTTCAAATCCGAATCTGTAAAATCCTTTTCGTGAAATGTCCAAAAAGCATCCAACCTTTTTTTGTCATAACCTTCCTTTTCATAGTCAAGGGCCTGGAACAGCAGTTCCAGCCTATCAATTTGCTTGACCAGACGGGCTTCTTCAGTTTTCTCTTCGCTCAGTTCTTTCATCAATTCATGGTAATTTTCTTTCAATCCATCCGGTATTAGCGGCGATATTTCCTCAATTGACTCTTTCTCTCTTTTTTTGAAAGAATCTTTCCCCAATTTTCTTTTTGCAAAATAATCCCAATCTCCCATAACAGATTCATGAATGTCATGAAGCAAGATCATCTTAACAATTTTTTCTGTGTCCAATTTTTTTATGTCAGCAACCATCATCCCAAAAACAGCCATTCTAAAAGTGTGCTCCGCTACAGATTCTGGGTCTTCAACCTTGACCCAATTGACCCAGCCAGTCCTTTCTATTTTCTTTAGCTTGCCGGCTAAAATAGAAAATTCAATTATTTCCCTCAGGACTTTATCATCCATAAAAAATCATTTCTTTTCCAGTTTTTCTATCCCGTTCATGTAAGGTCTCAAAACTTCTGGGATTGCAATTGACCCGTCCTTCTGCTGGAACTGTTCCAGTATCGCGATGATTGTCCTGCTTGTCGCAAGAGCCGTGTTGTTCAAGGTGTGGACAAAACCAGCTGGCGCCTTCCCAGGCCCTTCCCTAAATTTTACATTCAGTCTTCTTGCTTGATAATCAGTGCAGTTTGAGTTTGATCCTACTTCCCTGAATTTTCCGTCGGCCATCCATGCTTCAGTGTCGTATTTCTTTGCAGCAATCGACCCTATGTCTCCGGTGCAGATGTTTACAACCCTGTAATACAGTCCTAGTTTCTGGTAGAGGTCCTCGGCATTTTTCTGTAGCTCTTCGTGAAACTTCCAGGATTCTTCAGGCAAACAAAAAATAAACTGCTCGACTTTGTTGAATTGATGCATCCTGAACAAACCTTTCGTGTATTTTCCATGAGTCCCGATTTCTTTCCTAAAACAAGGAGAAACTCCAATAAATTTCACCGGCAACTGGCTTTTTTCCAAAACCTCGTCCATTAGCATCGCGGCCATCGGATGCTCGGATGTCGCGATCATGTACCAATCCTCTCCTTCGATCTTGTAAGTCACAAATTCAAAATCAGAAAGGTCAGTAACTCCCTCGTACGGCTTTCTTCTTATCATGAACGGAGGTCCGATCAATTTGTACCCACGTTTTCTCAAGAGGTCTATTGCAAACCTTTGGATTGCCATGTCAAGCAAAACAAGCTCCTCCTTCATGTAAAAGAAACCAGTTCCAGCAATCTTGTTCGCCCTCTCCTCGTCTATCAGCTCAAGGTTCTGCAAAATTGTAAGATGGTCTTTTGGCTCGAAATCAAACTTAGGCTGCTTCCCCCATCTTCTTATCTCAATATTTTCGGAATCATCTTTCCCGAAAGGAACAGACTCGTGAAGCAAATTCGGCAGCTTCATCAGGGCATTCCTGACTTTCTCCCCGTGCTTTTCGCTCTCGGCCTCGAGCTTTTTTATCTGCTCAGGGATTTTCCTCGCTTCTTCCATCAGCTTCGTCACTCCTTTCTTCTCTTTCTTCATCTCGGAAATTTCTTGGCTGACCTTGTTCCTTCTCGCTCGCAGCTCGTTCATATCAGTAGTAACTTTCCTCAGTTTCCTATCCTCTTCCAGAAGCTCGTCAATAAGCTTGAGTTTTTCCTTGTCGTGCCTTCTCTTAATATTTTCCCTAACCAGTTCAGGCTGCTCACGGATTAGTTTTATGTCCAGCATAATCTTACCTAATAATTGAATTTAATGTCTAAACATTAAAAAGATTGAATTATTCTCAAATTTTAAGCCGTTAAAAACCTAAATAAAAATATGATAAGAGAGAATGCGAAAAAGATTCTCCATCCGAAGAGATTGAAAAAATTCATCGACTGGCTCGCATACGGTTCTCTTGTTCTGGACATCTGCATAACTGCTATAACACTCTCTTCGATTTTCTACCCGGCCGACATCCAGAAATATCTTGGAACTGTCAACATAACTCTGTCTGTTGTCGTGGTTCTTTCTGTCGCTTCCGCAGTGATGATTGTTGGTATCAGAATATACGAGGAACTCCTCTTTAGGACCTACGGATTGAGAACTAGGATAGAGAATCATGTCAGCAGGTTAAGAAGGTTTGACTGGGTCAGACACAGGATGTTCGACAAATATTCATGGCAGAGGAGATTCAGGAAAATTTTTGGCAGGTTTAGGCGAAACATCTAAAATAATTCAAAAACTAAATATATCTTATGAAATTTAGACTGAAGAGGGAGCTAGGCCTTTTCGAGGCGACCCTATACGGGATTGGGATAATAATCGGTGCTGGAATCTATGCGCTGATAGGCGAGGCCACGGCTCTCGCGGGAAATTCTGTCTGGCTTTCTTTCATCATCGGGGCAATCATTGCCTCGTTCACCGGCCTGAGCTATGCAGAACTATCAACAATGTTCCCTAAAGCCGCTGCTGAGTACGTGTATGTAAGGAAGGCTTCAGGCAGCAGGTTCTGGGCATTCCTCGTCGGATGGCTGATAGTTTTTACCGGAGTCGTCTCAGCCGCGACAGTTGCCCTGGGATTCTCCGGATATTTTCAAGCATTCGCAGGGCCTTTCCTGGAAAAGAGTTTGCCAATTACGATAACAAAAATAGTAAATTCAGATGTTTTGGTATCGATGATTCTTATCGGCGTTCTTTCATACATAAACTTTCGCGGAATGAAGGAGTCCTCCACATTCAACATCATCTTCACTTCAATAGAAATTTTCGGACTGGTCCTTATCATCTTGCTTGCCATCGGCTCCTATGGAAAAGTGAACTACTTCTATTCGCCTAATGGCTTCAAGGGAGTTTTTTCTGCTGCGGCCTTGATATTCTTCGCTTACGTAGGGTTTGAGGACATAGCTAACATCGTCGAAGAGACGAAAAAACCGAAGACAAACATACCTTATGCGTTCATCCTGGCTGTTGGCTTTACTGCTGCGCTGTACACGCTAACCTCAATCGCCACTGTCAGCCTCGCCGACTGGAAGGAAATCTCTCTTGTGAAAAATCCACTGGCTTTCGTCGCCGAAAAATCTTTCCTTGGCGGAGCAGCTGGAGTTGTTATCTCTTTTGCTGCTTTATTTGCTACTCTGAGCACGGTTCTGCTCATACTTGTTGTCAGCTCGAGGATGGTCTACGGGATGGCGAGAGAAAAGTCGCTCCCAGAAGAGCTGAGCTTGATACACGAAAGAACAAGAACCCCGTGGCTTGCGGTAATTGCCGTGATGATCCTTTCCATGGTTTTTGTTTTCTTCGGCGACATCTCTCTTGTAGCAAACATAACAAGTCTCGGAGCCTTCATAACATTCATTGCTGTCAATCTCTCTCTGATCTGGCTGAGGTACACCATGCCGAAGGTGAAGAGAGCTTTCAGGGTCCCTGGAAATATTGGAAACTACCCGGTAGTTGCTTTCCTCGGGGTTTTCTCCTGCCTGTTCATGATATTCCAATTCGACTGGAACCTGATACTTTTTGGTTTAGCAGTAGTTGCAATTGGTGCAGTGGTCTACAAACTTTTCATCAAGAGGATGAAGAGATTCAACGTGTGATGTCTGCCCCTTCAAAAACTTCCAGCAGTTTCTTGTTTGCCGGCTTCTCGAAATGTTTCCTTATCGGATTTATTATTTTTGAGATTGAAATTGCAACGGAATTTTTCAGGTCTTGCGGATGGATTTTTCCTGCGGCATATTCATTCTCAACATCAGAATAATTTGTGAAACTGATGTCACCGCCGTATTTGGCAGGCCTTTCGACAGTAAATTCTTTAGCCTCATGGAATATAACATACTTGGCTATTTCCAAAACAGGGTTCATCTCCTTCTGATTGGGCGGGCACCATGCTTTCTGCAGCTTCTCTTTTATCTGCTGCTCGGTGTCGTGGACGAACAAGGCGGTCCACGGCTTCGACTTGCTCATCTTGCTTGCGGTGACCTGTTCAAGTTTGTCTTCAGTCTGCAGCTTCATGGGTTCTGCAATCCCCATTAGAAGATGGTGGTGAACTGCGACTGGTTTTTTCCAGCCCATCTTTGGGAAAATCTCTCTAGCCAAAACATGCGCCTTCCTCTGGTCCATTCCTCCGTGCGGCATGTCTGCTCCGATTTCTTTGACATCCAAGGCCTGCATTGACGGATAGAAATACTGTGAAAGGTCAAGCTTGTCGCTCTCGCTCCTTCCCATGATCGTCATGCATCTTAAAGCCCTAGGCAGGGTCATGTGCTTTGAAAACTTCATTATATTTTTCCAGTATTCGTCGTTGTTGTGATACATCTCCGAACCTAGGACAATTTTCACCCCAGGACAGAAAAATTTAAAACCTTCCTCGTAATATTTCGCTGCAGCTAGAATTTTTTCCCAGTCGCCGCTCATCTTGTTGTTAATGAAGCTGTGCCAGTCCGCAAGATATATCTGGCATTTCACGCCGGCTTTCATGAAGTCATTCACCTTGAACCCTGAAAGAATTAGATTCCCAAGATGCAGCAATCCCGAGATCTCAAACCCTATGTAATGCTGAGGATGATTATTTGTCTCCAGCAGTTCTTTGAGTTCCTGCTCGGTTATCACCTCTTCCAGCGGCGGCCTTTTTATCAGGTCTAACTTTGTTTCTATATCCATGCGTCTCTTTTAAAATTAAGAATTCTATACTTATCTCTTTTAGCTAAGCTAAATATCCTTCAAAATTACTAAATTATTTATTGATTCAGATGCCAGCAATAGAAATTGAAAACCTGAGCAAGACCTACAGGACCAAGAAGATAAGGATAGAAGCGCTCAAACAAATAAATCTAAGGATTGACGAGAACCAGGTTTTCGGACTGCTAGGCCCGAACGGCGCGGGAAAAACCACAACTATAAACATCCTTTCAACCATTTTGACTCCAACTTCTGGAAAGGCGACAGTCCTTGGCTTCAATGTCGCCAATCAGGAAAAGGAGATAAGAAAAAGGGTTGGAGTCTGCTACGGGGCGTCTAGGTTCTACTGGAATTTTGATGTTTACGAGAATTTGAATTTCTACGGAATGCTTTACGGGATGAACAAGGAAAAGAGGAAAAAGAAGATTGGTGAGCTGGTCGAAAGGCTGAACATGAAATCTTTTTCAAAACTAAGGATTAGTGACATGTCTACTGGAATGAGGCAGAAGGTCGCAATTGCAAAATCCCTAATAAACGATCCTGAATTAATTTTTCTTGACGAGCCGACGATTGGGCTTGATGTGGAAGTCGCGCGAGAGGTCAGGAAATATATGAAAGAGCTGGTAAAGGAGAAAGGAGTAACGATCCTCCTCACCTCTCACAACATGCGTGAGATTGAGATCATGTGCGAGAACATAGCACTGATCAACAAGGGAAGAATAATCAGGGAGGGGAAGCCGAACGAGATAAAAAGCAGGCTGAACTTTCCGGACAGAATTTTCCTTCGATTGAGCTCTTACAAGGATTTGGACTTCATCAAAAGCCTTGCAGGATTCAAAAGCATGAGACTGAAAGGCGACGGATTGACTGCCGATTTCGAATCTGCCGAAGAGATAATATCGAAACTGATGGATGAAATGAAATCCAGGAATATAAAAGTTTTGGACTTGGAAATCAAGAAGGCCGACCTGGAAGAGGCTTTCTTGAAAATTGTAGGTGACTCGAATGTTTGAGACCGTCATGGCCCACATCTACAAGCAGTACAAGAAGAACATAAAGAGCCCCTCTGATTTGAGCTGGATTGTTTTGTATCCTCTGGTGGGGCTGCTGTCTTTAGGAATATTCGCACTTTTCGTCCAATCCGAAGCTCAGATGAACTTTCTTCATTTTGTCGTGGTCGGGGTTATAGTTTGGTATGTGTATGCAATCTCGCAGAAGGCTATCACATACGGACTGTCTTATGATATCTGGGACGAGTGCCTGAGGCACACCTTCCTGGGGAAATCGACCGACGAAGATACAATACTTGGAAACAGCCTGTTCGGCCTGATAACTTCAGCGATAGCTGTCTTGATTTTGGCCGGAGTTTCTCAGCTTCTTTTCAGCTTCAACATCATGATAGCCGGAATGACCTTGGTCGTAGCTTTAATCGCAGTCTTCATCTTCGGCATTTCAATAGGCCTGATGATAAATTCATTGATCCTCACAAAGGGATACGACTGGATGTCTCTAATCTGGATGACGACCGGGATAATCATGATAGTTTCTGGGGTTTATTATCCAGTTGAAGTTTTGCCAAATCCGATTAGAATGGTTTCCTATCTGTTCCCCACAACCTATTCGATAACTGCAATCAGGGGAGCGGCGGGAATCTTGAGCGCCAATATCGGATTGAATCTGGTTTATGCGATGGTGTCTTCAGCTGCATATCTGTTAATTTCCTTCCTGATATACAAAAAATCTGTGAGAAAGGCGAGAGAGACAGGGGCACTGCTTTGGTTCTGAGATTCAATCTTTTATAATTATTGGAAAGAATTGATTAATATGAAAATTGATTGGGATTCGTTTGACAGGGGAGTTTTTCTGGTAAACGTCCTTGGAATAATCTATGATTCAAAAACTAAGAAAATTATTATTGGTCTAAGGAAAAAAGATCCTTACGTAAGAACACTTTCATGGACTCTGCCGGGTGGAAGACCTGGATATTCGAAGGACTTCGAAAATTACTTGCGATTAGAAGTGAAAAAGAAAACCAATTTGAAAATAAAAATAAACAAAGTCATTTTTGCTAAAACTTATCCGAAAAAAAGAAAATTCTTATCTATCTATTATCTGGCAGAACCTCTTAATGCCGGCAAAGAAAAAGCTGGAGAAAAATTTACTGAATTGAAATGGGTAAGAATTTCAGAAGTGAACAAATATTTTGCGCCCTCTTTTACTTCTTTACACCCAACATTAATGGATTTTCTAAATCAACTGGGAGATAAAAAATGATTCAGTTAAGTTTCCTTGGTGCAATTTCGACTGTCGGGGCGTCTGGAGTTTTAATAGACACTGGTACAGAAAAAATCGTTCTTGATTACGGGACAAAGATTAGGGAGACCCCTCCTATTTTTCCGATACCGGTCCAGGGAAAGGTTGATGCCCTAATTCTCACGCACACTCATCTCGACCATTCTGGCGGAGTTCCGATATTTTTCGCAAAAGGTAATAACGTTCCCATCTATTCCCTGCCTGTCACAAAACAACTGACCGAGATGCTGCTGATGGACTCGATAAAAATAAGCAGGGAGGAGAGAGTGGAGCTGCCTTTCACAAAGGCCGATGTCAAATCCGCTGTGAACAATTTCTGCCCTGTCAAATACAGAAAGCCGTTCAAGATTCATAAGACCGATTTCATACCTTTCGATGCTGGCCACATTCCAGGGAGCATGATGCCTTTCTTGGATTTTGGAGATAAGGCACTCCTGTACACTGGTGATGTAAACACAAGATCAACAAGATTACTGAAGAAGGCCGACGAGAAAATTCCTGAGACTGACGTGCTGGTGACAGAGAGCACTTATTCTGACAGGAACCACCTGGACAGGAAGCAGCAGGAGAAGCTTCTAATCCAGACAATCGAAGACACGCTTGCGGTTGACGGGACGTGCCTGATTGCCGGGTTTGCTGTAGGAAGGATCGATGAGATACTTTTGGTTTTGGACGCGCACGGGATCGACTATCCTGTCTTTGTCGATGGGATGGCGAAGAAGGCCATAACAATAATCGATCAGCACAAGGACATGCTGAAGGCTCCTGACATCTTGGACAAGGCTTTGAAGAAAGTCCAGTATGTTGCCAGCGACAGGATGAGAAAGAAGATTGTCAGGAATCCTGGAGTGATACTTTCAACTTCCGGGATGCTGACGGGCGGGCCTATTGTAAATTACATCAGAAATTTCTTTGACAATGAACGCTGCAGTTTGGTACTGACATCATTCCAGCTTGAAGACACTCCCGGGAAAAAACTTCTTGAAACAGGTAGGTTCATCTACAAGGATTCTGATTTGGACATGAAGATGAATGTCAAGAGACTCGACTTCTCTAGCCACTGCGGTAGGAAGGAGCTGTTTGAATTAGTTGAGAACATCAATCCGAAGAAAGTCTTCTGCATCCATGGGGACCACACTGAGGAGTTTGCGGCTGAGCTGAAAGAGAAAGGATTCGATGCTGTTGCTCCAGTTGCGAACAACAGGATTTTCACTATTTAAAATTATTTTTTAGATTTCAGTTAACAGGCGTTAGATGAATAGTCCAGTTTAAATTTCCAATTTTTTCAACAAGAATCTCACTTTTGTCACACCGACATCAAAATCTTCAGCAACTTGTTTCGGATTGATTGGTGATTTGTAGGTCTTGTTCATAACTAGAACATCTCGATTACCTTCACAAAATTCTACTAAATGAAATTCGTAAGAATTTTTATCATAATCTGGAAATACCATCAAACATACTTCTCTTCCTGCATATTTTCCAAATGTAACCGTAGGAACTATTGTCATGTTCTCAATAAGGTAAAAGAAATAAAACTATTTAACTCTTCTGATAATGAACCTTAGATGAAATTGTAATAAAACTTAATTTTTCATTTTTTTCTATAATGATTTTTGCATCGCCCACATTTCACCCGCATTCGCCCGTATTTATAATTTTCGTCTATTTGCCTTCTATCCTGCGTAAACCTCAATATTTATTCGGGTAATTTCCGGGTAAGATTAGGGCATGCCCGCATTTTACCCGTATTTTGCCCGAATAATTTGAGGCACATGAAAATAGATTTCTTCTGATATGTATTATCTGAAATTCTTTTTTATAGCAAAAATTAAATTCAATTATGGGCTACATTAAGAGAATCCTTTTCTTAACGTCTTTCATCCTGATGACATTCTCAATCATCCCTCTTGCCCATTCCAAATCCTATTCATATGATCTTGTGAATGTCGACATCTACCTACAGCAAAACGGCTCTGCCTATGTTAAGCAGGAGAGGGATTACAACTTCCAAGGCAGCTTCAGCTATGCCTACATAGACTTTCTGAAAAAGGGCTCGACTGGAATAAAAATCTTGGGAGTGAAGGACATGGATTCGCAGCTGCCTGTCGGCTACGACGTGAGCGAAGAAAGCGACAGCGTCAAAGTCACATGGTACTATTCGGCAAACAGCGAGGTCAGAAGATTCCTCATCGAATATACGATAGACGGGGCAGTCAAAAGGTACGAAGATGTGGCTGAATTCTACTGGAAAGTTATAGAAGATTCGCACGAGCCTATCAATAATCTTGACATCAACATCCACCTGCCAGCTCAATCTCCTGATTTGTTCAAGGTTTTTGTCCACAGCTCAGCCTCTCCTGGAGAAATAAAATTCTCCGACCAATTCTCAGATTCTTCTGTCTCGATGAAAAACATTCCTGGCAACACGTTTGTCGAAACCAGAGTTCTGACATCTCCAGCAATATTTCCCTCTATTCTGCAAACTAACGGAAAGATGTATGAGAACATCCTTAACGAAGAGAAAGGCAACTTCTTGATATATGGAGTTTCTGGATTCTTCTCTTCATTCCTATTCCTTGCGATATTGATTGCCGTCCCAATAGTTTTTTTCATCTTCTTATACGTGAAGTACGGAAGAGAGCCAAAGGTGGATTACGACCTGACATACGAGCACGAACCGCCCAGCGACATACCTCCCATGGCACTGTCAAACCTCATGGAAGGAGAGGAAGTAACAGCTGACATCAAAAGGGAGGCAATGGGAATCCTTGCCACGATATTCGATCTGGCCAGAAGAGGATACATAGAAATCAGGGAGAGCAAAAAGAGAACCATGCTTGGGCTGCACGAGTCAAAAGAACAGATCTTTTCCCTCACTAAAAAAGGAATAGACGTGGAAGAAAGAAAAAAATTGCTGCCGTTCGAAAATTTGATAATAAGTTTCATATTTTCCTGCGGCTCAAATCGCCAAGAAGTTACGAGCTCTGAGATTAGCGAATACTGCAAGAAGAGCCATTATGATGTAAAGAAAAAAATTGAGGACATAGACAAGTCTTCAAGAGAGTGGTTCGAAAAAAATTATTTCAAAATAACAGATGAGAAAAGCAGCAAGATGAACAAGATTTCCATATATTTCCTAATCGGCTTCAGCGTTTTAGTAGGACTTTACTTGTTTTTCTTTGTTGGATTTAGCAGGCTTGTATTCCAGATATACCTGATAGCATCAATTTTAATTTATGGGATTTTGTTAAGAACCAACCCGATCTCTAGGAGAACTTACGAGTCTGCTCTGGAAGTGAAGAGGTGGAAGGCCTTCAAGAAATTCGAGTCTGATTTTTCTGCGATGAAGGATGCTCCGGCTGTTCTGCTGCACATCTGGGACAAATACCTGGTTTATGCGATAGCATTGGGAGTGGCTAAGGAACTCTTGGAAAACATCAAGAAGCTGAGCATCGAGAGAAATGTCCCAATCAGTTCAGTGGCGTGGTACAACGTCGGGATGCCAATGAAAGCTGGCACTATGGACATAGGTGGGATGTCGTCTTTCATCGACAGCCTTTCAGGCACAATCAGTTCACTCAGCTCATCCACGTCAGTCGGTGGCGGATTTTCTGGCGGAGGAGGTGGCGGAGGCGGCGGTGGGGGATCTGGCGCAGGATGATTTGAGATTTTCTTTTATTTTTAATATTTATTAAATGAATGTGTTTTCGTGAATCAATTAAAATTTTTCACGAGAACTATATGGATAATATTAATAATTTAAGATTTAACTGATTTCTTCCAAGTCTAATTGAATTAACTCAATGATAAAATTTAACTTGATCCGGTTTTTCCTGGCTTGGTTCTATGGTAAGAGTAAAAGTAAACCCCTGCTGCCAATGCAACAAACACCAGGACTAAGAAATATGGGAATCTTGGATTGATGGTGACATCGGTTGATTTGCTCACCGAACTCAACCCAGTGGGTGTTTCATAATTTACTGTTACGTCAACTTTTTCTTTGCTTGGTAAGTCAACTCCAATAAGTGAAGCAAACCCTGTCAATATGTCGTTTCCTGTTGGCAATCCACTATAATCTAAAGCGGTTATTTTGAATAAAACATTTTTCTGTTCTCCAGGCTGCAAGCTGACTGGAATACTCTCAGGTGTTACAGACAAACCTTCTGACGCACTCAACGCAACGCTTCCGTCAGCGCTCGCGTTACCCGAGTTTTGCAATGCGACCGTCAATGTTCCACTTTCACCAGGTGAAAGGGTTTGTGATGTGGCTGACAAAATTACAACATTCGGTGCAGTCACCCCTGTATCAGTTACTTTTAGCGAATAAGTCTTGCTGGCGATTATTTTTCCGCTTGCAAGCTGCAGCGAATAAGTTGCAGGATATTCTCCCTCTGCAACACCACTGCAGTCAAAATTAACTGTGAAGTTTGCTGACTGATCCGGGTTAAATGTTTCCATGTAGGGTTTTGGAGTGATGGTTTCGCTGCAAACAGAATCAACCAAAATAGTTGCTGATCTGATTGTCACTTTACCGTTTTTGACTATGACCTGAGATGTGGCTGTTGGGCTTGATGTCGCTGCGTCAAAAGAACTTATCGATGCCTGAGCCATTGCACCTGCTGGCTGAGCCGGAGGTGCTGGAACAGGCGGAATTGAAACCGTGAAAACTACTGTAGCAGAATTTTGATTTCCTGCCAGATCAGTTGCATAAATGGTTAAAATGTGCGATTTTTCTGCAAGGCCTGTTAAAGTAGTGTTGACTGCCGAAACAGTTGAAGCTCCATCCAAACTGTAAACAACAGATGAAGTTGGTTCATTCACAGAAAAAGTCAAACCTACGCTGCTAGATGAGTATGTGATGTTTTTAGGTGAGTCAATTGTTATAACTGGTGGTGTGTTGTCAACAACAACATTCACTGGATCATAAGTAACCAAGCCAGCATTGTCAATTGCTTTTCCATAAATTGTGTAAGTGCCGTCTATAACTCCTGCTGTATCCCAGTCTGCTGAATAAAATGTTCCGTCAAAAGTTGACGGAGTCCATGTTGAATTGTCCAAGCTCCATTCAACCTTGGAAATTTCTGATCCTGAATCTGAGGCAGAAATTTTTATTGAAGTAGTTCCGTGCAGATAAGAGTTTGCCAATGGTTCTACTATTGAAGATGTTGGAGTAATCGTGTCTAGTTTTATAGTTAGTGGAGTAGCATCAGTAGAAAGACCTGCAAGATTTGTGCATTGTCCGTTAAAAACTTGGCCAGTTGTTTCAGTTGTTTGGAATTGATCAAGTGTGCATGTGACTGGTCCACTTATTGAATCTGTACCTGATGTGCTAATTGTCACATCACTTGTATACCATCCATTGGAACCAAGCGTACCAGCGGTAACTGAAAGACTTGCTGATGGTGCAGTTTTATCAATGCTAATTCCACTCACAGTTTTATCAGCAGAATTTCCTGCTTTGTCAACGCATGTTCCTGATGTTGATTGTGCAGCTCCTCCTGTACTTAGAGTTTGATCTCCAGTTAAAATGTCAACGCCTGATAATAAATCAGTGCATGTGTAATGCACAACAACATTAGAATTATACCATCCGTTCGCATTTGGTAAAGTTGTTGCAGCTCCGTCAATGCTTGGTGCAGTTTTATCAATGTCTATGTTAGTCACATCATAACCTGCTGTATTGCCTGCATTATCTGTACATGTTCCATGGACTGATTGGCCAGCACCTTCACCAGTAAGAGTTTGATCATCAGTGACAGTATTCACACCAGAACCTGAATCATTACAAGTAAAATGAACAATCACATCAGCATTATACCAACCATTTGAATTCACTGAAGTTGTTGGGGCTCCGCTAATAACAGGTGGCGTCTGATCAATCTTCAACTGATTTGTAGCTGTCTTAACGTCTTCAAGATTTCCTGCAACGTCTTGTCCCCTGTATTTTATTATGTATTCACCATCAGCTGCAACATTAAATTTCCAGCTTGACGCAGCATCTACAAATAAAGACGAAATTGTTGGGTTAGTTCCATCAGTTGTATAATAAACCTTTGAGCAGCTTGTTGCAATATCTGTACAAACAAATGTCACATCAAATGGAGCAGTCTGCCAAACTGAGGGAACGTTATCTGTTGTAGTAGGTGCTGTTGTGTCTTGAACAATAACATTGAATGAATCACTGCCAGTATTTCCGTGCGCATCTGTTGCTGAACAGGTCACTGTAGTAGAACCTAAAGCAAATAATGAACCTGATGTAGGAACACAAGTTGGAGTTATTGAGCCGTCGACAATATCATTTGCAGTCGCAGTGAATGTAACAACATTTCCTGATGGACTTGTTGCTTCTACTGTTATATCAGATGGAACTGTTACAACAGGAGGAGTTGTGTCTTCAACTGTAACAGTAAATGTAGTATCAGTTGCATGATTGCCAGCAGCATCAACTGCTGAACAAGTAACGGTTGTGCCTCCTAATGAAAAAGTAAAACCTGAAACTGGACTGCATGTTGCGACTCCATCTCCGTCTACAGTATCGTGTGTTGCTGGAGATGTGTAAGTGACTACTGTACCTGCTGGACCTGTTGCTTCTGCAGTTGCATCTGAATGTGGGTCTATAACAGGAGGTATTTTATCTATTGGTCCCAAAACAGAATCGCAAGTATCATAATTGCCCATTGCTTTGGTTGAAAGGCCGCAACCACTTTCAGTGCAAGATTGCGTTCCATAATAACATATTCCACTTGTTACAGTTCCTGCCACAGGGCAATATTCGTTGCTCGCATAACTACATGAGCATGACGCAGGATTTGTATTGCATGTTCCGCCATACTCACAAGAATCTCCATTTAATTTAGGTATACAGTCACTATCTTTATCACACTGCGCGCCACATGTTGCTTTGTCACAAGTGTGAGTTATTGTTTTGTCGCCACTTGTACAAATATTTGCGTCTTCATCACATGTGCTTGTGAACGGATTTCTGAAATCCCATGTAAAAGTAATATCATCAGGGCTATTACCACATGCTCCTATACCTAATATACTATTAAAAGAGCAGTCTCTTGCAGTTCCGCCGTCACAATTACCGTTTCCGTCACAAACTTCATTAACATTACAGAATAACCCATCATCACATGAAGTTCCACTTGATTTGAATTGATCTGTTGGGCAATCATTATTTATTCCATTACAATATTCTGCTAAATCGCATTGTCCTGCTGAAGCTCTACATAATGCTGTTGATTTCAAATCAGTTGGACACGCAGCATTTGAACCAGTACATTTTTCAGCAACATCACATGCTCCTGCTGAAGCTCTACATTCTGTTTGAGCTGGTTTGAATTGGCATGTTGACTGATCACAACAAGAATCAAATGGTGATTCACATTGCTCTCCTGATTCTAAAACTCCGTTTCCACAAACCGTAGTAGTTGTTCCTGTACATTGGGCATTGCAATGATTTGGCTGTCCATTATTAGCTCCATCATCGCAAACTTCATTTCCATTAGTTGTTCCATCTCCACAATATTGTGATGTTTGGCAAGAATTCCAGCCAGAACATTGAGCATTGCATGACTGTGTTCCTGCATATCCATTTACTGTACAAGACTGAGAATTGCCATCACAAATTTCACTTCCTTCTACTATTCCATTGCCGCATACTGGAACTGAATTGACTGTTATACCATTAACTAAAGTGTATGTGTTACTGGGTTGATTTTCACAATCACTATCGGAATAAGCTTTGAAATAAACGGTATAGACGCCGGGCGAAGCAGGGGCGGTTATGCTAAAGGATTCTGTGTAAGTTCCACTGCCGTCATGATTTGGAGTATCTACACAAGTATAGGAACCACTACTTCCTATTCTGTAACTTGTTGAATGCCAATTTTGATTCCCACCACTATTGTTTGTAGTAACATGAACAGCAGCTGTGATTGAGGTGCTTGGTGAAACAGTAACACTGCTTCCACCATTCAATGTTACACTAGTAATGATTCTAGAATCAGTGAAAGTGTGTGAAGCTAAAACATTGTTACCAGAATCCAAAACTTCTATTTTATATTCTCCAGTAATCCCATCCAAAACATAATCAAACTGAAAATTTCCATTTGAATCCGTGACAACAGTATCATAAGCAGTCGGCCAAGAGCCAAAAGAACCATCGCCTGTTACAACAGATCCGTCAGGTCTTGTGACTTTAATCAAATAATTAGAATCTGAAGCAAAGCCAGATCCAGCAACGTGAACAGTGAGAGTTGGAGCATAATCAGTCTGGTCAGTACAAACTTGATAGCTGCCAGTGGCAGTGCAGTATGGTGTGGGAATGCTATCAGCAAAAGCTGAAAATGAAAATGCCAGAATCGCTATAGCAAAAAATGTTAATGAAAAGATTTTTCTATTCAAATTCACGCTTGAAATAGTAGCTTTCATTGTTACCTAATGGTAGTTAATAGTATATAAACTTTACTATTCAGTAGTAAAAACACTCGTTCTCAAGCAAAATATGAAAACTCTCTATAACTAACTATTAAATAGTAACAACAGTATAGAAATCTTTATATACTGCCACTTATCAATAGTGACATATGACTTTACAGAATCAAATAACAACATGCTCATTTCATTATCAAAAGTGGAAGAACTTGGCTCTAGCTACAGTAGATCCTAAGGAAGCCAACAGATGCATGAAGAAAGCTTTCTTCTGGATCGAGCTTCAGTCGGCTTTCATCGCCTTGTTTGCAATAGAACAGACGAAAGGAAATGATCCTAATACAAAGAGGCAGCTGATAACTGCAAAGACAAACCTTTCAAAAAGACTGGCCGATTATGCCAGTGAGATATTGAACGAATTAAACCTAAAATAAAGTGTTTGCTGGCATTCACAATTGAAATCAAAGAATAAAATTTTTAAAATTTTTTTTTCTATCTTAATCTTATTATTCTCTCATATAACGGGCCGCTCCTAAACGCGCAGCTTAAATCATCTAAATTTTCAGGAGAAAACATTCCTGGAAATCTCTCACTATATGAATTATAAAGATGCCAGCTGAACCAATTTTCATAATCTAATTTTTCCCTTTCCGTAAGAGATGTACGTACTTTATCACACCTAAAGCAATAGGTACCGTTCATTAGAACATGCGTGCCTTTTGCCATATCAACGAAAATCAAGCCGAAAGGGTATCTTCTGCTAACATCCTCTGCAAGCTCTAGGACGTCTAACGGAGAAAAATTATCAACATTCACCTTTTCATTCTGCAAAGTAGCGGTCAAATTTAAAGGTTCCATGTGGATTTTACGTCTGCAAATCCTTACCAACTTTTCTCTTAAAGCCGATCTAATTATCTGTTCGTAATTAAGCTCTTCTGGCGCCTCTCCCATTTCTTTTCCAGACGCTGGTTGGTTCTGATAGAATAGTTCTGCTTTGCTCATTATCAATAATGACATAGTAAAAGTTTTAAAGGTTATTTTCTTCAAAAACAAAGTTAATATTGTGAAGAAGAAAAAAATAAAGCAAAAGCCGAGGAAGATTAAGAGAAGACCTGTGAAGAAAGCGAGAAAAAAAGTAGTTTTTTTAATCATTGACGGGCTGGCAGATTTGCCGATGAACGGAAGGACCCCCCTTTCAGCTGCACGGAAGCCAAACCTTGACAACCTGACAAAAAGCGGGATGGTCGGGGAAATAATCCCAGTGGAGAGAAAGCTCTGGTCTGACCTGACAAGAACAAGCATCAGCCACATCGCCAATTTGACTCTTCTTGGCTACAACCCAAAGAATTACTATCTGAAAAGAGGGCCGATCGAGGCAGTTGGAACGAACACGACCTTCAGGAACGGCTGGCTGGCTGTCCGCTGCAACTTCTGCACGGTCGACAAGGGATTGAACATCCTGGACAGGAGGGTTGGGAGAAACTCTGCTGGCCTGGACGAGCTTGCAAGATACGTGAACGAGCACGTGAAGATCGGAACTGAAATAGTTTTTATGAGAACTTACGAACACAGGGCTGTATTGATTTTGAAGGAGAACCTTTCCGACCAGATAACCGACAGTGATCCCTATTTTGCATGGCAGAGGGTAAAAATGGTTGAAGCACTGACACCCGAAGCGAGAAAACCTGCACAGCTGGTTCAGGAGTTTGTCGACAAGGCCAGAGGAGTGATTGAATTCCATCCGGTCAATGAACAGAGAATGAAGAACGGCATGCTCCCTGCAAATTACATCATAACCAGAGAGGCTGGAAACAGGCTCCCTGTAATTCCCTGCTTCCCGGTCAGGCACAAAAGAAAGTCTCTGTGCATCGCCGAGAACGGCGTGATGAAAGGGACATGCATGCTTGCTGGGTTTGATGCAATCACCATCCCTGAACTGAAATTTGAGGCAAGCCTGAAATTCATCTTCGACCACATAGAGGATGCCTTGACCAATTACGATTTTGTTTATGCGCACATCAAAGGGCCCGACGAGCCTGCGCATGACGGAGATTTCCACAGGAAGCAGATGATGATTGAGAGCATTGACAAATATCTGGAAGATTTCAAAAACTTCAAAGGGATTTTTGTTTTGACGTGTGATCACATTACTTCCTGTAACACAAGGAAGCACGAGTACGGTCCTGTTCCTGTCCTGATATACGGCAAAGGCAAGGATAATATAGAGACTTTTGATGAGATTACAGCGAAGAAGGGCAGGCTCGGGATGATGACTGGAAAAAAACTGATGGGCTTAGTTTTGAGGTGATTGGATGAGAGAAGAGAACGTGATATTCGAGAATCAAGGAGAGAAACTTTCAGGAGTTTTGCACACTCCAGATGCAGAAGCCAAATCTGCAATAATCATTTGCCATGGTTTTGCTGGGGATAAGAACGGATTTAGAAACAAATACATAAGGGCTGCCAAAAAATTGGCTGCTAATGGGTTTGCTGTTCTGAGATTTGATTTTCGTGGTTGTGGCGGAAGCGATGGAAAGTTTGTTGATATGACAATTGCCGGTGAAGTTGATGACTTTCGCAAAGCAATAGATTTCTTGCAAGGATTGGGTTATAAAAAAATTGGAGTGATTGGTGGAAGCTTTGGTGGGTTTGTCTGCGTTCTGGCTAACGACCCGCGAGTCAAAGCAATGACTCTGTGGGCACCTTCACTTGATTTGAAAGAATTGTTTTTTAAAAAAGGCAGAATAACAAGCGAAATGGTAAATGAAGCTTTGGTAAAAGGATATACAAAATATAAGAGATTTAGTGATGGTACTGAAGTTGATTTGGGTAAGGATATAATTCAAGAAATTAAAACCGTTGAGATTTTTGATAAAATAAAAAAAACTGCCTGCCCTCTATTGATTGTGCATGGAAATAAGGATGATATTGTTGACTACAGGTACTCGGAGAAATATATTCGATACACTGCAGGTCAGAAGCAATTGAAAATTATTCCTGGAGCAGACCACAACTTCAGTATCATACCTGAGCACGAACAGCAGTTGATGGAAGCGACAATCGAATGGCTTAACAAATGGTTGAAATGATTACCTTGGCTTGATGATTTTACCCATCTTCTTCTCCATTTCTTCACATTTCCAAAGTTCACAGTATCCTTCTATCTTGCCGATAATCTTTCCATTCTTGAAGAAAAGCAAAGCCGGAAGCTCCGAAACTTTATACTTCTTCAACAGAGATCCATCCTTCACTTCTATCTTCCTGTATTTCACATCAATCCCTTCGAACAATTTCTTTATCGGTATCGAGTGAAGCAGGCATCTTATTGACTTGCTGCTGAACAATTCCACAACAGCTAATTTAGTTGATTCTAATATCTGTATTTTAAATTTATCCTGAGGGATTTGAAAAGCAGGGTCCATTGGCTGTGCGCCATATCTGTCTATAAACAAATCAGAAATTTTCCTAGGGTCACTGCCAATCTCCTTTTTTATCTTTTTGTACTCTTCATTGGTCTTGGCCACTCTTACCGCACCGACTGGACAGGCCTTTTCACATTTTCCACAGCTAATGCATTTAGAATCATCGACTGCTATAGTTTTGTTTTTCTCATCCCAGTGAAATGCTCCAACTTGACAAGCTTCTATACTGCTGCAATCCTTGGAGTTGTCGCAAATCTTGAAATTTATCAAAACCGCCATGATAATTTCTTATGCAGTCATATATTTAATCACTGCAAAATAAATTCTAATTAAATGAAAATAAAAAACCTGAAGATAAGAGAGATTTTCGCTACAACTGCCCAGAAGACGATTGAGATTGACTTGGAGACGGTGAAAGGTTCGGTCCGTGCATCAGTCCCCATCGGCACGAGCAAGGGGAAATATGAGGTTTCCTTCCTTCCGACTGAAGACGCGTTAAGGAAATTCAATATCATAAAAAGAACCTTCACGACAAACGATTTTACTGATCAGGAGGATGTGGACAACACTCTGAGAATAGTTGACAAAACTGACAATTTCAGAGAGATTGGCGGGAACCTTGCTCTAGCAATCTCTTCGGCGTTCCTGAAAGCCTTTGCGCTTGATGCCGGTCAGGATGTCTTTGAATATCTCGCAAACAATGCAAGAGAGAAAGTCAACATTCCAAAACCCATCTGCAATATCATCGGCGGAGGGAAGCATGCAGGGAGGATCGACATCCAGGAGTTCCATTTCATCCCTGTTCATCAGACTTCTTTCCTCGACTCGATCACGAAAATCAGCAAGGCCTACTGGACTGAAGGAAAAAAACTGAAGCAGGATGACCCTACTTTTGCTTTCACCCAGAACATCGAATCAGCATGGACATCGAGCCTGGACTTGGAAGAGATTTTAAAAATAATGACGAATGTTGCAAATGAGAACCTTCTGAAGCTGGGAATAGATTTTGCCGCATCGCAGCTCTGGGACGGGACACAGTATTATGTCTACCGATATTCAAACAAGGTCCTGAGCACTCACGAACAGATGAAATTTGTCAGCGACCTAGCAAGGAAATACCCCATAATTTTTATTGAGGATCCCCTGAACGAGACCGACTTTTCCAATTTCAGCATCCTCACTCACGAGCTTCAGCCGAGGATAATCTGCGGCGACGATCTTTACGCAACAAACCTGAAAAGACTGAAGGATGGAATCGACTTCAAAGCAACAAACGGGATAATTGTGAAGCCGAACCAGATAGGGACGATGACTGACGTGATAAACCTGGTGAAGGAAGCGAGGAAAAACAATATTGTGACAGTTATGTCCCATCGCTCAGGAGACACTGAAGACAATTTGATCTGCCACCTTGCTGTTGGGTTGGGCTGTGACTACATCAAGCTTGGAATCAGCGGCGAGCGAACAGCAAAAATAAATGAGATGATAAGGATAGAGGAAAAACTGAAAGGATAATTTTTTAAACGCCGAGGCTGGGATTTGAACTTACTTTTCCGATTATTTTATTCTCCCAAACCAATTTAGAAATTATGATAACAATCGACGGTGCTAAGGGCTGGGGCCAGGTCGTCAGAACTGCAGTCGCCCTCTCTTCCCTCACCCTGAAACCAATAGAAATAATCAACATCCGCCAGTCAAGACCCCGTCCAGGATTACATCCTCAGTTGGTGGAAGGAATAAAAATTCTCGCCGAGTTCTGCGATGCGGAGACTACCGGCCTTCAGTACGGATCTATGGAGCTTGAGTTCATCCCGAAAAAACTTGACGTGAAGGACAGGACAATCGATATAGGAACTTCAGGAAGCATCGGTTTGCTGCTCCAGACATTAACGCCGACTGTGATTTTCACCAGGAACAGAACTTCAATTGAACTGATTGGAGGTACCGCCGGCCTCGGATCACCTACGATCGAATACATAAAAAACATCACTTTTCCAGTCCTGGACAAATTCAGTCTGATAACTCCAGAAATAAAAATAGACAGGCAGGGATTCTACCCTCGAGGCGGCGGAAGAGTTTCAGTAAATTTCGAGCCGGTCCTCAAGCTAAATCCTATCAACCTCGTCAGCAGAGGCAAAGTTCTATCAATCAAAGGGATATCAATTGTCGGAAGCCTTCCTGAAGAAATCGCAGTGAGACAGGCCGAGGCCGCGAAAAATTATCTGATCCAAAAGGGATTCGAAGATGTGAAGATAGAAACTGCTTCCTTTCCAACACTTTCCCAAGGGACTAGCATAACACTCTGGGCAGAGTTTGAAAATTCAATCCTCGGCTCGGACAATATCGGAAAAAAAGGACTAAGAGCAGAGGACGTGGGCAGGCAGGCCGCAGAAGATCTTTTCAACTCAATCGATTCCCAATCACCTCTGGACAAATACATGTCCGACCAGATCATTCCCTATCTTGCCCTGGCCAAAGGAAGATCAGAGATAAAAGTTGAAGAGATAACTGAGCACTGCCGAACAAACATCTCGGTCTGCGAGAAGATCCTCGGCTGCAAGTTTGAAATCGACGAGAAAAATAGAATCATAGAGGTGGAGGGAATCGGTTTTGAAAACAAATTCGTCTGAACATCTATTTTCTAGAAAATGTTGCATTTAAATATTTTCCTCTTCAATAGAAAATCATGGGCGTTATATTTTTATTGATGGGTTTTATCGATATTGCGGCTGGAGGACTGCTGATTTCAATGACCAGCGAGGTTCAGATTGCGAAGTTTATTGCTCTTCTACTTTTGGGGAAAGGTGTTTGGACAATTCTAAAAACTCTTTCAGAATGGTAAGAAAAATCAGGAAAGGACTTCAAGAACTTTTCCCATGATTTCAGCTTCCCCGCCGCAAGGAATCGCCAGCTCTTCCCCGCATTTCAGGCATTTGACAACAGTCGCTACCTTGTTGTAAATGATCTGGTCGTGCTTGCATTTCTTGCACATCACGCGGTAAAATTTCGACTTCGGCATTTTTATAAGTTGTTTCATACTTTCACTATCTCAAATTTTTTGGCTCTCCATCCAGACCCACGCATGTGCTTTTTCCCGCAGACCTTGCATTTGTACCTCAGGTCGACCTTCTTCGTGGGTTTTTGATGGTCCGGCTTCTCCCTAGGGAAGCTCCCGTATCCGAGCATCTTCCTTTTGAAAATCCTCTGCCCATGGGTCATGGCCCCTCTAGGCCTTTTTTTTGCAATCTCCACCTCATGCTCCGTGTGCTTCTTGCATGTCGGACAGTAGGTTTTCATCGTCTTCGGATACTTCATTTCACTCACTGTTAACTCTTAATTCTCTGTTATTAAACTTAAATGTTTAACTTTTCTTAAAAGTTATACTATGTGGATTAAAAATGCATTATTCAGAAAAAACGAACCTCTGCCTAAATCATCAATCGATAAATACGAAATAAAAGTAAGCTATAGAATAGAAGAGCCTACGGGTAATTTTATTGTGGTAGGTTTATCGTATCGGATGTATCACGACAACTATGATGTCAGTGTGTTGGTAAGAGAGGATGAGTTAGATAATCTTCCAAACCTTTTGATGAGAAAAGTTATAGGAAATCATAGATATTTTCATAGGCAGCACGATAAAGAATATGAGCTTGGAAGAATAAAATCAGAACTGGATAAAGTTTTAAAGCCAAGCCAATGAGCTATTCTATTTTCTCTACGATTCCTTTCTCAACAAGAATTTTAACATTGTCTTCCGGCAGTATCACTACATCCCCTTTCTTGTAAGGGCCGTATTTCCTAAGGTCGCTGCCGACAAATTCTGCGATGTCTTCCTTGAAAACCACCTGAGCTTCCCTGACAGCTTCCGACACAACCTCATCAAACACGTGGCTCAAAACAACATTTCTCCTTTCCTTTATCGACTTCACCAGCAAATCAAAAAATATCTTTTCCTCTTCGGCCAAATTCTCAGGAGCTATGTTAGTCCTCACGGCAATCAATGCTCCATTCAAAATTTTCCTCTCTCTCCTGTCGAAGATGTCTTCAATAAACCTTTCTATGTTCTTCACCTCGAAACCAGTCTTCCTGTCGCCCATGCTTTCGGCAGTCTTCCTTTTCTGCTGGATGTAGTTGTTGACGTTCTTGTAGAAATTCTCCGGAAGTTTGGTAGGCTTCGGCAGCCTCTGCTCCTCCCTCTGTATCTTCCTGACCAGCTCAAAAGTGATGGTTTCTTCTGTCATGATATCTGATTATATACTGGTCATAAAAGGTAAAAGCTTTATTAAAGATTTTTTTTCTGAATTGCCAAATCACTTAAATTTAGCAAATCAAATATAATTTATGGTTTTGCAAGCGATAGCAGTTGCTTTGACAAAATACGGCATCCTCGGCCTAACCTTTTCATCATTCCTTTCGTCCCTGGTTTTCATTCCCGGCTATGCGTCTTTCCTTATTCCGCTTTTCGTCGGGCTTCATGCAAACCCCTGGCTGATGCTTGCCGGCATTTCCATAGGAGCGATTGTAGGCGAAGTCGTGAATTACTATCTCGGCCTCGTCGGATCCAAGTACATCCTTCACTTGAAGTTGAAAAAAGCTAAGAAATGGCTGAGCACATGGGGGGAGATGTCCGTGTTCGTCGTTAACCTTGTCCCCCTGTTTCCCGCTGATGTTGTGAACGTCTTGATTGGATTTTTGAAAATGGATTTCAGAACTTACATAATCAGCATGTCCTTGGGAAAAATCATCCAATACTCGCTCCTGATCTTCGGCGCAGAGCTTTTGTTCAAGTTCATCTCGATTATCTGAAACCTAAAATTAAGTTGAATTGACATGATAAACCCATTCGAGAAACTAATCAAGCCAGAGAAGCACGCTGAGAAGATTGAGATAAGGAAGATTGTCGCCGCGCCAAAACTTCACAAACCTGGCGTGGACAAATACAAAGAACAGATACTTGCTGGAAAAACTATAAAACCGATTGTGGTTTTGAAACATCCGCACGAGGAGCTGTATGCTGTCCTTGACGGCCACCACAGGTTTTACGCCTTTCTTGAATTGGGGGCACAGACAATCGACGCGGTTGTGATGAAGAGCAGCAAGTTCCTCTTCAACAGCACAAAAGACGGGTGGTTGCAGCCGACCACGGCGATGACGAAATACATCCGCGTGCCGACAATAGTTTTTGCAAAATACATAAACAGCTTCATCAGGAATCCAAAGCATCTTAAACTTCCAAGAGAGCATCTTGAAAAATTCAAGTCAAAAATGTCCTCGTTGAAGAGCAAAAAAATCCTGAAACTGAAAAAGAATTAAATATCCCATTTTCTATATTTTTAGTATGGCAAGGAAGCCCAGAAGAAGAAATGAGGCTGTGACCGATGAAGAGTGGAGGAACTGGTGGGAGAAGTTCGGGAAGAGGATGGGAAAGAGAGGAAGGGATTTTGGAGAGGAAATCTGCGAGATTTGTGAGAAGTGCGGGAAGCACATGGAGCGAAAAGCAAAGTGGTGGTGGCTTGACACTTTTGGTTTTGTCGGACCATTTATCGGAAGCGTTTTCGGTGTAATCTTCTTGGCTTTTGGAATATTCATCCTCAATCTTGTAAACTTGGCCTTGGGCAGTCCATTGATTTCGGCTATCTCAAACTTCCTTTTTTCAAACATCTATCTGTTCTTTGCAATCTTCCTTTTCAGCAACTATAAGAATTATTTTTCTAGAAAGCATCATGAGATTTTTTGGGTTGTCTCGCCAGTCACGACCGGCATAAGCATAATCATCAGCCTCTGGATTTTCAGCTGGGTGATCAACTTGGTTAACACAGTCCCGAAAAGCGAAGCTTTAGCTTCAGTCTCAGGCTTCCTTTCTACAAGCCTTTTCCCCTTACTTGTGGCATTTATCGTGCTGGGGTATGTTATAGTTATTATAAGAAGAATGATGCGGGTGTAATGGAATGGCAAAAATTAAAAGATTGTACAGGTCCGGGAACGAAAGGGTCTTGGGAGGAGTTTGCGGAGGAGTTGCAGAGTACTTGAACATCGACCCGACAATCGTTAGGCTGCTGTGGATACTGTTTGTATTTGCATTTGGGGCGGGAATACTTTTCTATCTGATAGCTTGGTTGATAATGCCGAGGAACCCAAAGCAAAAGTGGTAGCTAGCTAATTTCCAACAGAATTCTCTTACCTTCAACATCGGTCAGAAGATTTTCCAGCTCTTTTATCTTCTGCTCCTTGCCTGCCTGCATCCTCTTCATTCTTTCATCAAATCTTTCAATTTCGTCTTTCATTTCTTCAACATCTCTTCTGAGTTTGCTTACTTCACTCTCCAGCTCGCCTTTCCTTTTAGGAATTTCCTGCAGCTCTATTTTTTCTTCTTGACTTTTCAGCTCTTCTGAAAGGTTAAAGTATTCCTTAAGAATTTTGTGCATGCTGTTGTTATCTATCATCTCTTCTATCACAGCTGAAAACTTTCCACTGTCTTTCAGATTCATCTTCCCTTCGGCCATTTTTTTTCTGATTTCCTCCATTGCCGAAAGGAAAACCTCCCCTCTCGGGTCTTCCACCAGCACTGAATCAAGAGAGCCCTTGGAATAAAGGTTCAAGATTTTGTTTTCGGCCAGCCACTGATATCTTTTCAGAGGCTTGTCGACTTTTGCCACAACTTGGACAAATTCAGATTTTTTGTTTTGCAGCTTTTCTTTCAGTTCTTCCCTGAATTTTTGCATCTCCAAGAAAATTTTCCATTCTTCACTCTCGGCAAGTTTTTGCAAATCATTCTCTCCTTTTTTTATTTCTTCTTCGGCTTCCTTCAGCTCTCCTTCAAGATTTTCAACTTTTTTCTCTCTCATCTCTTCATCCATTCCAATCAACCCAGCAGAAATCTCCTTCGCCTTCAGCAGCTTCGAGTTAGATTCCATGAATCTTTCTAAGGTGCTTCCAAGCTTCTTGTTTACTTCAGAGATATGGCGGAAGCTCTCGATCACCTTTTCAGCCTCCCTTTCAAAAAGCTCTTTCAGGAAGGCATACTCTGTAACAGTTTTTATGTCAGTCTCGTCTATCACCGAAGTGGCCTCTTTCTGGAAATTGAGAATAGAATCCATCTCCTCACCCATCGGCCTCTGCATCTGAAGTGACAAACCTTTCATTTTGTTCACAAAACTCTTCCTGCTTCCGACAGCCTTCCTTATCAGCATCATGTCGTTATTTCCTGAATAGGGCGAATGTTCGAGGATTTTCAGCTGTTCCTGCATTGCAACAGCAGCAGCCTGCAGGTTTTCATATTCTCTTTTTACAGATTCCTTTATAGGTTCGAAATCCTTTTCCAATTTTTCTGACAGAAAATCTTCAACTTCCTTCAGAGACATCTTCTTCTCTTCGAACTTCTCTTCCTTCTTTTTCCCGAAAATTCTTTCTAAGAATCCCATCCAATCAGAATTAAGTAAGGATGCTTAGGATAAAAGTTTATTTATTCTTTTCAGTTTGCCATTTTTTCAGCTAGAACCTGCCAATGTATGTTCTTTGCATATTTGCCTTTGATTTTACTCAAAAGCGATTTATGGAGAATATCTTTTCTATCTCTAAATTCAACTATTTCCTCTATTTTTATTATCCTGAAGCCGCTAAATAATTCCTTGGCAGACTTTAAATCAAAAAAATGATGTATGACTCCTTTTTCTGCTACATATGTGTTTTTCTCAACTCTTTTGCCAATTCCGAATTTATAATCCTTTGTGGATGGAAGCGTGACTAGAAATAATCCTTTTTTCCTCAGGACTCTTCTAATTTCTTTAACTGTCCTTTTTATTTTTGTCAATGGGTTGTGCTGAATCACATTTATGCTAATGACTGCATCAAAATGATGATCAGGAAATGGCAGTTTTATCATGTCATTTTCAATGAGGTAGCAGTTGCTAATTTTTTCTGCCTCCAACCTTTTCTGAGCTTGTGATAGTGCAATGACGCTTATGTCAGAACCAACAACGAAAAGTTTGCTTTTAGCAAGGTTTGCTGTTTGCTTGCCAGTGCCGCAACCCAAATCTAAAATTCTTTTAAATCGCCTATTTTTTAGAAGCAATATCATTTTTTTAATCGCTTTATCTGATGTCGACCACTCAAATTTTTTTCTTTTGAATACCTTTTCCCACGCTTCTTTTTCTTCCATATTTTAAATTAATTTTATTGGGAATATAAGCTTGGAATTATTTAAGTCATATTTTCTTGATTTTCTTCAAATCCTTCAGAGGTTTCTTCATCTTCCTGAAAGGATAATTCACAGGGTTTTTCAATGTTATCTTGTCCGTCCCGCTCTTGCAGTACTTGTCCGGCGTGCAGACCCCGATGTTTGCGTAGAATTGTTCATTGTCGCAGTTAGGCGGGAGAAGGTTTCTCTCCTGCCTCAGGTGCCATCTCAGCTGAGTCCGAAGATAGTTTGCCCGAATGGAAGGATAGTTCTTTTCGTTCCATTCCATTATCTTGCTCTCAAGTTTTTCCAAATCCCATCCCATGTTCCTCAGGAAATTGATAAGTATGAAAATACTCCTCTTCCTCCCGTCTGCCAAGCCCTTGAGGATGTTGTGGATGCACGGAGGGAAATATTCTTCCTGTATCATGCTCACTTTCACCTGCCTGGCTGGCCTCGGCAGCTCCTCTTTTGTCTCGGCCATGTTTTTTGTCGCCCAGTCCATTGCCTCGACAATCAGTCCTTCTGCATCGTGAACAGAAGATTTCGGAATCAGGAACTTCTCCTCTATTTTTATTTTTTCTGGAATTGCATTTTCCTTTTCGAACCTGCTGATGCTCTCAGGCCTCAGCGGAAGGCTGACAAGGAGAGAAGACTCGTGAAGAGAATAAGGCAGTCGAAACAAATGCCTGGAGCTGAAAATATCCATGGTGACAATTTTGAACGGTTCGATCCCTTCTTTTCCTGTTATCTCCTCTGCAGTCTTTCCTATCCTCCTTGCGATTTCTGCAGGAGTTCCAGCCGAAGTCATCTCCTCCTTCAGCTGGTCATTGACATAAGATTTGATGTAGCCGACAACCTTCTGAAGAATCTCTGGATATTGGACTGAAGTGAGCTGCATGTTGATTTTCTCTGGCAGAGCTTCGAAAGGAATCCCGATGTGGAAGGAAGATCCTCCAGTGAACTTGCAGAAATAATTTTTCACTCCATGATCCTTGAAAGCCTCTATAATTTGTTTGGTTGTAATCTTTGCAATCTCAAAATCTTTGACATCCACGTCGACAAAAACATCCCAGCCTGTCCTCATCTGGTCCAAGTCCAGCTTGGTCAGCCCCACGTCCAATTTCATCGGCTGGTTCCATCTCTCGACAGACCCGTGAAAGGCGACAGTTCCTTCCGCAACTGCCTGAGCAACATCCTGAGGATATTGGATTACGTCTGGCCTTCTCCCAAACCTTCCATCCTTGAAAACAGAAACTACTTCTCTACCTTTAGCAATCTCAACTAAAGCTTTCTGGACAGGTTCTCTCGAATAATAATTCCATACTTTTTGAAAATCTATAGCCATACCAATCGGTCATGAAGAGCGAATGCCCCTCAAAATAATATTGGCAACAAGGATTTAAATTAAAACTCAGTCAGCATCCTCTGCTTCCCAGCAGGAGCATCAAGGGATTTTGCATTTATCCTTAGTTTCTTCTTGATTTCTTTTGCCAATTCATTTGTGTATCCGTGGATACAGTAAACCCTTTTCGGATTGACTTGCTCGACGAATTCCATTATCTGATTGAAGTCGCAATGATCTGAGAGAGGAAAGCCGAACGGAAACCTTTCAACAAGAGACCATCCAGTCAATGCTGCTACTTTCACGTCCTTCCTCTTGTTAAACTTCAGGAGATGCATTGGTTTGACGAAAATGTTTGATTCTTCTTTCGGTTTTGTAAATTCCAGCTTGACCCCGTGTTTCTTGTAGACTTCGCTGTACTGTCGTATCGTTTCAGAAACTTTAGGCTGCATCCCGTTCTCGTTCAGCAGCTTTATCGCCTCCTGAGCCTTGCCTATATGATAACCTCCCAAGTCCACGGAAAAATTGTCCGCCAGCTGCTGCTTCACCCATTTGACAATATTCTTTCTAACATTTTCAATCGGCTCGAAAACATAATTCGGCATGCCATACGTGCTTTCTGTTATCAGCACGTCAGCTTCTTCAATCTTTATCGGCTTGCAGGTCAGGCTGGAAGAAGTCTTGAAATCACCAGTATAGAGGATTTTTTTTCCGTCAGCTTCGATAAGTGTCTGAACCGATCCAAGGACATGGCCGGCAGGAATCAATTTCACGGTAAAATCATCAAATTTTATCTTCTCGTTTTCCTTCACCACGTTTGCTTCGAATGTGGGATCCCTCAGTTTGATCAGTTCAAATGTCTCAGCAGTGCAGTAAGGCTTTGTGACACAAGAATAAGGAGAATGATCCGCATGCGCGTGAGAGACAAAAGAGATCATGTCTGATACATGGGGATCAAATAGGACAGCATTTTTGCCGAACCTTACAGCAATTCCATTCCCGCCAGAAAAACTAAAAGTCATATTCCTATTATCGAATTGGTGTCTTAAATTTCTAATTATTTTTTCTTCTTGACTTCTTTCTTCAGCTTCATCAGTTTTATCTTATATCCGCATTTCTTACAACTGAAATTAAATTTCTGGGTTGTCCCGGTTCCTTCGATGAACGGCTCCTTCCATCCTTCCTTCCTATTTTCAGAAAATCCGCACTCAGGGCAAGTGTACTCGACAGTAGCCTCAGCCTCTTCAGCAAGCTTCAGAATCCTGACCTTCCCCTTAACCTCTCCAGAAGAATTCTCCAGCCCTCTCGTGGTAATATATTCAATCGCCATCTGCTTCACAATGGTCTTTTTTTCGGACGAAGATACTTTGATCCGCACTTTCTGCATTTGACTTTTCCCTGCTTCACCTTAGCAGGATCGGCCCTAATCTTACTCTTGCAAATCCTGCAGACGTAAACCCTGTGGAAAAGCCTGGCCATCGCCTCTGGAAAAGTTTTCTTTACCATCAAACCACTTCATTAACTTTTATTTTAATTAGATTTAAATAGATTAGCTGATTTATAAAATCATATGATAAACCCCAATGATTTCGCAAATACAATCTTCGCTCTAGCTGCTGAAGCAGCGATCTTCGGAGTTCCACTATATTTGGCGACCCGTCAGGGAAATGGAAAATCACCAAACCTTCTCAACAAGTATTTGGTAAATGACAAGCCATTGCCAGCAAGAGACTAGGTATATTTAAATACTCATAAAATCCACTCTTCTACTTGAGCAGAATGTTGAAATCTGAGATAAGAATCCTCGGGTTTGACGACGGTGCCTTCGCCCCAAATTCAAAGAATCCTGTAATTGTCATCGGAGTGGTTTTTCGAGGAGGCAAGTTCATCGACGGCGCGCTGAAAACCGAGGTTACTGTAGACGGGACGGACGCCACGGAGAAAATAGAAAAGCTTATCAATACCTCCCGACATAAACAACAGTTAAAGGTAATCATGCTTGACGGCATCACAGTGGGCGGATTTAACGTGATTGACGTGAAAAGGCTGAATGAGAAAACTGGGATACCTGTTATCGTGGTGAACAGGAAAATGCCAGACATGAAAAAGGTGAAAGATGCCTTGAAGAAGCTCGGAGATTTCGAAGCAAGATGGAAATCGATAGAGGACGCCGGTCCAATTAGAGAGTGCAACATCAAAGAGTTTAAACGTGTATACTACCAGAATATTGGAATGGAAAATGGCACTGCGGAGGAAGTTATAAGACTGAGCTGCACGAGAGGCTTCATCCCTGAGCCGTTGAGAGTCGCACATTTGATCGCAACAGCCGTTGTCAGAGGGGAGAGCTATGGCAGGGCATGAAGAAAAATTCACTGAGAAAAGAACATTGAGGCAGAAGTTTGACAAGTTGACAGAAGGCTGGTTCGGCTATGTCGTTTATGCTGCGCTAGGAATATTAATTGCATTTTTGGTGAACCAGGTTTTGGCTTACGGGCTTTCGACTAACCTGCCAGTTGTCGCAGTGGTCTCGGGTTCGATGGTCCACGACAGCTCCACTCCGGCAAATCACTACCAGTGGCTGGAAAATAACATGGGCTACAGCAGGAGTGAGATAGATTCCTGGCCGATAAAAGATGGTTTTCTTATTGGAGACCTTCCGATAATTCAAGGTTCAAATGGAAATCAAAACTATAAAGTTGGTGATGTGATAGTCTATTCGATTCCCGGTCAGTCGATTCCGATCATCCATAGAATAATAAAAATCAATTCTGACGGCAGCTATATGACAAAGGGGGATCACAATCCAACCTTGCTTCCGTTCGAGTCGTCCGTAAAACCTGAGCAGGTCCATGGAAAGGTAATCTTTATTATCCCAAAACTCGGATATTTTAAGGTTATAGCAAGTGAAATCTGGGGCAGATTGACTGGAGGATAAGCGTGAAATTTTGCGAAAAATGCGGGAATTTGATGCTGGTAGACAAGAAGAGGACGAGAACTTTCTTGGTCTGCAGGAAGTGCGGCAGGACTTCGAAGATGAAAGACGAGAAAGTCATAATCACAGAGTCCATGCACGATCAAGGACGAGGGGTGGTCGTGATGGGAAAGGACGAAGCGCTTTCCGAATTGCCAGTAACAAAAATCATGTGCCCAAAGTGCGAGCATTCCGAAGCCCGCTGGTGGATGCAGCAGACGAGAGCAGCAGACGAGCCGCCGACACTTTTCTACAAATGCTGCAAGTGCGGCTACAGCTGGAGAAGTTACGGCTAGCTGGAAAACAAGCTTAAACCTTTTCAATGATAATTAATTCTTGATGTTTAGTTCACATTACAAACCAAAAAAAGTTTCTGAGATAAATTTGAAGACCGACAGCAGGATTTCTGTCCTTGGAAAAATCGCTGAACTTGGAGAAAACAGCTTTTTCCTCGACGACGGGTCCGGAAAGATAGAAATAATTTCTGAAGCGGCGATCGAGCCGGGAAATTTGGCCAGGGTTTTCTGTTCAGTGGTTGACGTCCAGCTGAAAGCAGACGTGGTTCAAAGCTTAAATAATTTTGATTCAGATTTATTTAATAGAGTTAAAGAACTATACAGTAAAGCTGGTGTTTAGATGTTCAAAGCGGTTTTAAACAATGTCAGTCTGTTGACGGATTCAATCTCGACAATCGCTGAGATTATCGACGAGGGGATTTTGAAAATAACAAAGGACGGCATCAGCATGGTAGCTGCCGACAGGGCGATGGTCGCCGTGGTAGATTTCCAGATTCTTGCAACCGCTTTTGAAAAGTTCGAGACAGACCAAGAGCATTCGATTGGGATGAACATCACCAACCTTCTTTCAGTCTTGAAGAGGGCGACTGCCGAGGACAAGGCGACACTCAACCTCCAAGATTCCAAGCTGGAGATTGTTCTTGAGAATGCAAGCAAGAGAAAATTTGTGATTCCACTTTTGGATTTGAACAAGGAGGAAGTCCCTCCGATCGATCAGCTGGAGTTCACTGGAAAGGTAGAGATCAAACCAGAAATCCTCCAGTCAGGGATAGCCGATGCCGAGATTGTTGCTGACTCTGTTCTTTTTGAAGTCTCAAGAGATAGATTTGGAATGAAGGCTGAAGGAGACATCAGCTCTTCCCAATTGGAACTTGAAAAGGGAAACAAGTCCCTGCTTGATTTGAAGACTGATGGAGACATCAAATCTCGCTATCCTCTGGACTACCTTAAGAAGATGATCAAGGCCGCGAAGATTTCTCAATCCGTTTCCCTTGAGTGGGGCCAGGACTATCCGATGAAATTGAGTTTCAGATCCCCGGACAGCAAAGTAAATCTTTTCATGATACTAGCTCCGAGAGTGTCTGAGGATTAAATTAACCTTTTTTAGGTTCTTTATTTTTCTTTTTTAGCATCGCCTCAAGCACAGGAATAGTCCCTTTGACCTCATTCAGCCTTTGACTATATTTTTCCATTCTTATTTTGTATATTGATTCAGAGATTTCTCCTTTCTTAAACCTCTCCATCTGTGCTTTTTTCATCAAGCGGTTCAGCGATTCCTTCTCTAACTTCAACTTCCTCAACTTCTCGCGTGTCTTTTTTATCCTGTATCCTCTCCAGCCAAGCCATCCGGCAACAGCTGCAAAAACTATAGTTATCAAGGCACCAAGCCAATATTTTTCAACAAAATTTTTTCCAAACCTTACCATGACATTGACAGTGGCAAGTTCTGCCTTTTTGTTCTCCAGCTCTAAATTGGCTTTCGACAGCAAATCTTTAGTTTCAGTATACCTCTCGTTCTCAAAGGCAATTTTAACATCTCCGAGGATTCTTTCAACTTCAGTGGTGTTGATCGATTTTTTACATTCGTCTATTTTGATTTCCAAAGCCCTGATAGAGTCTGACAATTCATATGCCTGCTGCTTTCTTGAAGATATTTCCAGAGTGTATTTCAGAACTTCGTCATATGTGAATCCCTGATAATTCAAACCTTCCAATGCCTTCTTCGCTTGCTGGGCCAAGCTTCCAGTGGCATTTTGGCGGATTAGCTCTGCGAAGTCAGCCCTTTCCAACGCTTCCTTCGCCGAAGTCAGAACATCATTGGCATTCTTTACAGCGAAACCCGCCCCTAACATCTCATTTATATCCCTTTCTGCTTGGCCTATTGATTTTACTGCCAGTTCTCTTGTTACATTTTGCGCGCAAGCTGCCGGTATTAGCATCAACACCAGCAAGAGTGAAACAAAAAATTCAATTTTCATTTTTTCTCACCAACATACATTTTTGTCTCCAGAACCATCTGCTCATCCTCTATCTCGGCCAATCTTTCATTATAAACCCTTGTCTGATCGCTGTACTCTGCTTTGCTAATGTTACGTTTTATGAAATAACCTTTCTGCAGTTCCTTCAGAAGATTCGCTATTTCTTTCCTTTCCTCTTCCAAATCCTTGACAACGTCTTGCGGCTTTAGAATCCTCGTCCTCTTGTGCCTCAACTTAACTCTCAACTTCATTATTTTTGAAAGCCTCTGCTGATACTGAGATATAATTTTATTAAATGTCTCTGGGCCCAGAACATTTTCTGTGAAGCGCTTCCTTTGAGTTTCGATCATCAATTCTCTGATGGTGTCTTCCTCTTTTTTGAGATTGATTATTCTCTGTGTTATCACGGTTCTTTGATAAGTTTGATAGCCGAACAGTCCTGAGACACACAATATCCCCATTGACATCAAGATTGCCCACCAATAATCAGCCAAGAAAAATATTGGGTTGAATTCACCCTTTTCCAAGGCAAAAGTCATTTGTGCATCCTTAGCCCTTTGCAGAGCAGCATCAAAATCTTCTCTTTCAAAAGCGGCTTGCGCCAAATTGACCATGTCTTCTGTCTCTGTGAACCTGCCTGGGACGCTAATGAATGCACCTGTTATTTTTAGCCTGGTGAACACCCCAGTTATAGACCCATATGTTTTTATTTTGCTTTTGATATCCTGCATAATGTTGTTTGCTTCGAATGCAGTTCCCTTGATTCCATTTATATTTTCAATCAAACCCTTTGCATCATCATATTCATGATTTTCCAAAGCTTTTTTCGCTTGATCTAAAAGGTTTGAAACTTTTTCAGTCGGGAACCCTGCATTGGCCATTTCTGATATGTACGCTGTTGTTTTGCCAATGCTCGCATTAACTTCTTCTTCACTGACTGTATGTATGGCAAGTTTTACATCTCTTGTATCTGTCAAATCTTTTTCTACACTAGTCCCGATTATTTTTGCAGTTATTACTATTGTTAATTGATGGATTCCCTTTTCCATGTATTCTGGTGAAGTGATTGTCACATTAAACTGCTTAGTTTCACCATAATTGATTTTGCTAATAACGCTGGGAGAAATGCTCATGTATTGTGACAAATATCCCTCTATTTTTATTGAAACGTTGTTAAGAGTGGTTTTCTCAAAAATGTTTTTTACAGTTACTGGAAATGAATTACTGTAGCCTCGAACCAAATCAAATGTTTCTGATGAGCCTAAAATTTCTTTTCCTGCCAAAATCTTTCCGATAACAGCACCGGTGCCAGAACCTCCACCACTTACTCCTGCTGAAGTTGCGGGAGGAGCAGTTGTTGTAGTGGTAACAGAACCTACTGCTACTGCTTTTGAATCACTTCCAGTCGTTCCTTCTGCACAACCTGCTGATGCTTGCAGGGTCTGGCTGCCAGTTGTGACTGAACTGCTCACACTAACTATTAAGTTATTTGTGACAGTAGAGCCGACACCCAAGAAACCTATTGATTTGTTCAACAGACCGGAAGTGTTTGACCAGCCAGAAGGTAGAGTCCAGGCAAGCCAAGTGTCAGTGGCGTCTCCAGTTCCCGCATTCTCCAAAGATACTGAAAAATTGATGTTGGTGTCCCCCTGAGTCACAGAAGAATCATAAGTGGTTATGCTGACGACAAAATAAGGTCCTGCCACATTCTGTATGGCCACAGTTCCGCTTAAAGTCTGCGATGATACTAATGTGAGATTTGTGTTGTATGCGTTTATCGTGATTGTATAAGTGTAACTGCCAACCGCAAAACCAGTGGTGTTTGCTGTCACGTTGAAAGTTGTACTGTTGCGAGTGGAATTGACTATGAACACCAAAGAAGTATTAGTCCCATTAAATGTTATCCAATTTCTGTTTGAAACCACTGTGAAATTAAAATCATAATCGCCGGTGTTGTTTATTGTCAGATTTCCCAAGTTGATAAATCTTGGATCCGTTTTAACTATTGTTTTTGTAGATGGGATTGTACTTGTGTTAAACCATGTATAATCATAAGATACGTTTATTGTTTGAACTGAAGATGTGTCGGTATTGTTTGAAGTGTCGTTTGCTTTTACCTTGAAGCTCCAATTGCCTGCAGTAGTTGATGTGAAATTGCCTTTGTAACTGTTGCCAGCGAACAAACTCATCACAGACTCGTCCCAAGAGCTTGCACTCGACAGTTTGTACTGGACTACAACTGCACTTAATGCAACATTGTCGCTTACGTTTGCTTCCACATTTGCCAGAACGTTCGGGTCCAGCTCATCAGCTGTGTTTGGTGAATAGCTAACATTTTCAACAGCTGGAGCAGTTGCATCTGTTATGTTGATTAGCCAGGAGGATGTGTTGGCTAGACCTGCTTTATCAAAAATATATGCTTTGCATTCAACCATTCCAGGAGTGGTGTTGGTGCTGCTCAACGTGGAATTGACCCAGCCAGAGATTCCTGACAAGGAAATTTGACTGGAATTCATTGCAGTCCCAGTCTCATTGTGCTGCAGTATTCCGTAATTCAATGCTATATTATCTGTCCACTGAGAATAGCAAGTGATGTCTACAGTATCATTTCCAGTAGCTGGGCCTTGTGAAGTGTTTTGCGGGGCTGAAATATCAACATAGAAAAATATTGTGGAAGAGTTTCCAGTGTTTTTATTCGTGGAAGTATCATTCGCATAAAATGTAATATTATTGTAACCTTCGCTGACAGTTATTGTTTTGTTCCAGTTTGTCAAGGAAGCATTCCCTAAACTGGCATTTATGCTGTTGCTTAGAGAATAAGTTGCATTACTGCCACTTTCACTCAGGGTGATGTTTATCAGTAATGAGGTTGAAGTGTAGTACGTTCCATTTGTTGGCGACCAGACTGTGATTGAAGGTGGTATAATATCGCTCAAAGTCGTGTCTACTGTAAAGGTGATGCTGGTTGTATTCATGTTTCCAGAAGAGTCGTTTGCATAGAAATCAACAGTATAACTTCCATTTGATGTGATCGGCATTGTGGCGCTCCAGTAGGTTGATGTTGAGTTGCTCATTGAAACATTTGTAGCACCATTCAAAGAATAGCCAGCCCAATTTCCTGGTTCAGTCAATGATATTGCTGTAGGAATAGAGGTTTGTGCATAAGTTGTATTTGCAGGATTAATTATAACTATTTTTGGTTTTGTGGAATCTGTTGTGTATGTTCCGGACGAGTTAGTGATTGCAGATTCATTTAATTGATCATACATGAAAGCATACCATGTGTGTGTGGCATCGTCTGTTTCTGAAGCAAAAGAGCAGCTGGCATTAGCAGTTGCCGTTGCATTTGAGCAGTAAGTCGTGTCAGTGCAGCCGCTAGAATCCACAGAGGTTGAATTGCAGACAAACAATTTCAGAGTTTGTCCATCCGCGTCTGAAGAAACAGTTGTTATCAATACTTGAGAGCCACCTGCAATTGTTGCTGCATTGCCCGTGGCAGAAGTGAATACCGGAAGCTGATTAATGTTTATTGTTTTGTTTTGCACAGTTTGCACGTTACCAGCTGGGTCAGAAGAATTGTATCTCAAGAAATTGATTCCTCTGTTGGAAGAAGTGAATGTTACTGTCTCCCCTGAATTTATTGCTGCGCTAGGTGTACATGAACCAGTAGTATCAGTGCAGTATTTTGTTGTGATGGTTGCTGATGAAAAAAGATTGTCTGATTCTGTTATTGCTACAGAATAAGGAGGAACTGCGATTGTAGTTGAGGAATTGTCTGTAGTGTTGGGAGCAGTCCAGTCTGTCACCAAAGATGTTATATCCAAATTTTGAGTCGAGTTCTGGCCGTTCCCTAAACTGTCTGCGCATGAAACATAAAAGTTATACGCATCCAATCCTTCAATTGTTGTGGTTGGTGAGCAAGTGGCTTGCGTTCCAACTGTTGTGCAATTAGTCCCCAATGCTGGATTGTAATCAGAATCGCTTGTGTAATACCTGCATAGCATTCCAGCTTCTCCATCTATTGTTATGTTTGTCCATCCGTCATTGGCATTGTCATAGTAAGTTGGAGCAGTGTCACCAGCAACATTATTTATGGTGGTTATTGGCGGAGTAGAGTCAGTTGCAAAGGTCGTACTGACAACAGAAGAATAATACGTGCCGTCATAAACTCTGCAGTAAACAGTGTTTGATTGATCTGTCAGTGCTGTTGCAAATGTACAGGTCATGGATGAGTACGGGTTTGCATAAAGAGTATTCCCCTGGCTACAGTTGCTATTAGAAGAAGTTGGCGTGCTAGATGTTAAACTGCAATAATAATTTAAGCTATCGCTCTGCGGATCTCCAACACCTGACGGTGCTATTGTAATTATACTTCCTCCTTTTATCGGGTCGGGAGAATCTGAAACAGAGGTTAGGGTTGGTGTTTGATTGACAAAAAATTGTCGAGTGATACTTGCATTAATATTGTTTGCATTATCTGTACAACTTACATTCCATTGATATGTCCCATGCCGTATGTTTGTGATGTTGAATGTGGTTGCTGTGTTGTTTGCTGTTGAGCTGTTTGTTGCATTTGCAGATCCATTTATATAAAGTGAGCAATTTGTTGTTGGAGAAGAATCATCAGTTGTTGTGAAATTAAACAGAACCCAATTGTTTGTTGTATTGGTGTTATTCGCAGGGGCATTCAATACGACATTTGGTTTTGTTGTCTCAGTTGTATAATTCACTTCAATATAGAGATAATCAATGTCAGTTTCCCTATTAGCGTCATCACTGTCACGTATGTATATACTCATCAATCCACTGTTGGTTTTGCCTGTTGTATTCAGATAACTAGTGGCATTCCAGCAATTGGTTTTGTCTGCACCTGTTCCGCCATTTCCGTTCAATCCATTGGCTTGACATGCTGTCCTATTTGGACCAAATAATGCATACCAGTTAGTCGTGCCAGTGCTATTTTCTCCGACATATATACCACATACATCATTGGCATTATCACCAAGCCTGGTGTCTGAATAGCCTTCAAAGCAGACTCGCACAGAATCGATAGTGGAACCTGCAGGTATGGTAAAATTGCTATGGGTTGTGTTCAACATAGTAACTTGTCCACTTGTCCATGTAAGAGCCTCTCGTGTATTATCTGAAGTTTGTAATGCAGATAACGTACATGTGCCAGCTACACCTTTTTCCGTACAAGCCTGAACAGAAGTTGCATTCATCCATACGGATGGATCTGCATTTCCAATTGAAAATGATGTGTGAAAACAAAGGGTTAAAGTTATAATGAAAGTAAATATAAATGCTAATAAACTTACTCTTGTAATAGTTTTTTTTCCTTTCATTTGCTCTTCTCCATTTCTTTTTTTACCAATAATTCGATAGCAACTTCTACAGCATGAGATCTATTCCTGTATCTTCTGCCTTCAACCAAAGAATTCAGAGCCTTGATAGTTTCTTTATCCAAAGTTATAGATACCCTTTCTTTCATAAGTATTACTTTATATTACTTAGTAATACTTATAAATTAACCTTATTCTCACTATATTTTGACAATTAGAACTGGTTTATATAAAATCTTTATCTAGTTTCTTCTATCCCGCCAAAAACTTCCTGTTCAGGATAGACTACTAGACCTTTGCTGGTGATATGCATGGCAACAATCTTCTTCTGATGCTTCTCTCCACGCATCTTCAGAACTTCTATAGCGCTCTCTTTTATGTTTCCTCTCTTGATATTGTACAAAACTATTACACCGTCAGCTAGGAATTCTTCTACTCCTGTGGAGGAAAATATTTCTGGAATCTGCTTGGTCTCGGTTATAAGGAAGCTGGTGCATCCTATTTTCTCGAAAAATCTGAACAGCTTTTCTATATAAATTCTGTAAGAATCTTCCCTTCCTGTGAATGCTGAGGCGACAGCCGTAAGCGAGTCAAGTACAATCATATCTGGCTTGAATCCTTCTGGCAGGATTACTGGATCTATGTCTATCAGCAGCTCGCCTTTCTCTTTCGCAAGCATGGCATCAACACTTCTTGTGATGTCAAAAGGAGAAAATCTCTGAATCCTTAGCTGGCCGGATTTTATAAGTTTTTCAGCATCCCAGCCAAAATTTTTCATATGACTTGTCAATCTTTCCTCAGATTCCTCAAAACTCATGTAAAGGCATTTTTTCTCATGGGAAGCATTGTACTCAAGTGCTTGCAGGCAGAAAATTGTTTTCCCAGACCCAGCACCGCCAGCTACTAAAACTGCAGATCCCTTGGGTATGCCTTTTTCAAACAGCTCGTCAAATCCTGGAACTCCAGTCCTCACCCATTCCTTTTTTTCAGTTTCTTTAATTCCTTTCTTTTTGACTTTTTCCATCAGCTTCTTTTCATGCTTCAACCCGACTGGCAAGGCACGTTTTCTGATCTCTTTCACAGTCGGTATTTTATTTATTTTTTCGTGTTCTGGTTCCTCTCTTTCTCTCCTCTTCCTTTTTATGTAATCCTCGTATTCCTCCTCGAATTTGCTTTTAATCTTCCCATTTTCCTTTAGTTCTTTTATTTCCTTTTTGACGTGTTCCTCTTCTTTAAAAAACCCCAATAATGAATCGAAAAAGCCAATATCTTTTGGTTTGACTTTCACTTTTGGTTCTGCTTCCTTCGCTGCTTTAGCTTTTTCTTTATTGGCTTTCAGCACCTTTTCTCTCTGCTTCTTAAGTTTAGCCGCCTTCAACTTTTTCATCTTGGTTTTTTTCAGTTTGATTTCTTCAAGTTTGGATTTTTTAATTAGCTTTTTAGATCTTTTTACAACCTTTTTCTTAACCTTATTTTCTTTAGGAGTTTCAAATAATGATTCAAAGAAGCTGGGCTTTTTTGCTATTGGCCTGACTTTTCTCTTTGCTTTCCTGCGTACTCGCATAATAGAATTTAGTGAATTTTAAATATAAAATTTTATCAGCTGTTCCTCCTGATTGAATAATACCTAATTACAGAAAAGCATGAATTGGAAAAGTCAGAGAAGCTTCAGGATTATTTCTTGTCGAATTTTATTTTAGAGCTGTATGTTTTAAGAAGCTTGATGACACCGATTAAAAATAACAAATGACCGGCAAGCCTTATAATCCTTAAAATCATATCGTTGAATTTGAAAGTGGCGCCACCTAAAATACTGGCAAAAGTGATGAAAATAAAACCAGCAAAAACATAAATCCAGAAAGGAGGGGTTTTCATTCCCCTGTAATATTTCACAAGAATGTAAAAGAACAGGGAAGATGCCGTTAATAGTGATAAAATGGAAATCAAATCTACAAGTTGCTCTATTATCATGTCATCAACCGCATTTTATTTTTCCATTATCAATCGTATAACCTATTGATTCTGGAGCTCCAGTTCCAACAACCTCAATTAAATTTTTGTTTTTCTCTCTCTTTAAATGTATCATAACATCTAACAGTGAGTTGAGTGTTGTAACATCCTTTTCATCGTGCATTCCCTCTTCGACGATAAAAATAGAAGATGCATTGGAAGCTTTGATTTTGCCATTCAAATGCTGGACGAAGCTTGCGATTTGGTTCGGCGGATTGTACAGCATTAATGTGGATACAGAGTCAAGCACAACTCTTATCTTGCTGCTTTTTGGTATCTTTTTCACTATGTCTGAAAATGCAATTCCTATCTCGGTCAGGGCAGTCGGGCCGTTGACTCTGATTATGAATGCAGTGTTTTCCTTTTCCACACCTGCATGAACAGAATAACAGTCCACAAATTTTATTAGCTCTCTCTCCAGGATTTTATCTATCCTGCCAAGTTTCTCAAGCTTTTTTACTGTCTCTTCAGGAAAGTCGTTTGTCACAATAAAAATTCCATACTCGTCTTTTGATAATCCCTCAAAAAGAAAATGCATGCCAAACAGGGTTTTGCCGCATTTTGGTGCGCCGAACAAGAGGATAGATGATTTATCAGGCAGCCCGCCTTTCAGCAAAGAGTCAAGTTTTCCCAATCCGGTTTTTATAGACATACTTTTATTTTGTTTTAAAAAAATTTAAAGGTGTGCTTATTTGAAAATTTTGATTTTCTAATTTCCCTATCAGTCTTACAAGCAAAACTAGTCAAAGAAATAAAATTGACTTTTCAGAATTCTTCAACCATGTCAGAAGTCTTAATTCTTTCAGGGACGACAAAAGACCTCAGACCTTCAAGAATCTGCGCAACTGCCCTTGCCTTAGAAGGCTTGTAGTTCTCGCCGACCAGCATCCCGGCGAGCTTCATGAAACCTATGCTCGACTTTGAGGAGGGTTTGTACTTCATCACTGGCTTCCTCACAGACAATCCGTTTACAATATTTCTGTCAAAAGGAATCTGCCCGATGACCGGAATCCTGGCTATGCTCTGAACCTCTTTCGGGCCGAGCTCGTGCCTTCCGTTCCCGACCATGTTAAGCACGATCCCTAGGTTCTTCTTCCCGAACTCTCTCGCCACGTCTATGCATTTGACAACGTCCCTTACTGTCGGATAGATCGGGTTTGCCACGTAAATCATCTCATCGCTCGCGTCCAAAGTTGATATGGATTCCCTGCCGAGCCCCGGAGCCGAGTCCAGCAAAATGAAATCGATCATGTCGTTGTTGTTCAGTTTTTTGATGTGGCCCTTCATCTCGACCACGTCTATTGAAATCAAATCCTGGAGAGCAAGAGAAGCAGGGACGAACATCACGGAATTGTGGTGGTAAAGGGCAGAGGTCATGTTCGCTTTGCCCAGCAGGACATCGTTAAAAGTAGTCGTGTATTTGTAGGCGCCGAGATAATAAGCCAGGTGAGGGGTAGATAGGTTGCAGTCAACGGCTATCACCCTCTTCCCGAATTTTGAAAGAGCGATTGCAAGATTGACCGTGACGGTGGTCTTGCCGACGCCGCCTTTCCCAGAAACTATACCGATGACTCTAGCCAAAATAATCACATTTTGATTTTTCTATTCCTCTACTTGCCCGCTAGTTTCTTTGCTTTTATAAAAGTCCAGATTTTTTTTGTCATCTCGCTTGGCGCGAGATTTCCTGAACCGAACACTTGCTCTAAGGTTTCTTTTCTACCTTTGAAACTTATAGAATAACCACCGAATGCTTTTTTTGCCATTGAATCACCTATCCATTAATTTCGTAAAGGGTGATATATATTGTTTTTTGAGAGGTGAAATTATTTTTCTTCCTGCGTTAGATTTATATATAACCTTTCATAGAATTTATATCCTATAAAAATGTAGAGGAATTAAAAAATGTTCGAAAAGAAGAAATGCGTGCGTTGCGGCGAGAAAATAAAAGACGAGTGGGATTTCTGCCCTCACTGCGGAAGAAAATTTTCTCACAGGGAAAAGGAAAGGCAAGACATTTTTGAGAAGATGGAGAAAGATTTTGAGGCCGAGCCATTCATTTTCCCTCAGTTCAAGGCAAAGCCAGTCATAAAAGGCGGCAGAATCGACATAATCATCCATGGGGGAACTGGGATGCAGCCGAGGATTGACGTGAGGACTTCTGGAGATTTTAGAAAGCAAGAGTTAAAAAGAAAAGTCGGGATTGGCCCTTTCCCAGAAGAAAAAATAGAAAAGGAAAAGGTTAAGGGCAGAACTGCAAAAACAACCGAAGAGCCTGAAGCGGAATCCCAAAATGTTGGCGGCAAAAGAATAATCTCAATAAAGCTGCCGAACGTCAAGAGCGAGAAGGACATTGAAATAAAGAAGATGGAACAGAGCGTGGAGGTCAAGGCTTATGCCGGCGATAAGGCATACTTCAAACTCATCCCAATTCCTGCGAATGCTGAAGTCAGCGGCAAGTTCGACAACGGCATGCTGAAACTAGAGATTCTGAAATGATTCAGGATTTCCAGATAAAAATATATTTCATCGGCATGAACGCTTCCAAGTCACTCTCATACCCGCAGCTCGTGCATCTGTAACCGATGGTAATGTCCTTGTTCATCAGGTTTTTCACTTTCAAAGGCTCGATTTTGCTCTCGCAGATTGGGCAAGCTGTGATTTTCTGCAGCTTTAAATTTTTCTTCGTCTTTGCCTTGACTTCAACTTCTGGAATGGCCAGGGCCAGCCTCTTCACCCTTGTCGGAGATAAGGTGTAGTTTTTGTCTTCTCTTCTCAGTCTCTTCAGGATCAGCCCGGTAAGCTCGTGCTGGGATTCTACCTTGAACCTTGTCGAGAGGATGTATTTGATCTCCTCAATCAGCCTCTCTTCCTTAACTCTTTTGGACATGCTCTCTGATAGAAATATGGAACGGCTATATAAAGTGTTTGCTATACAGGAGAATAGAAAATTATTTAAACCTGGGATTGAAGAGTAAAGATATGATATGTCCAAAGTGCAAGTCAGATTGCGTGAAGCTGGTGTCAACCTCGTATCCGGAATCTTACGAGTGCGATAGCTGTGGGAACACTTTCACCAAGGCTCCACACGCGCTGATAGATGAATAAATAAATCCTAGACAGCTAATTCTTTATTTAGTGCCCAGGTCGCCTAACTCGGTATGGCACCAGACTCTATAGGGTGATTCTGGAAAGCTGGCGGTCGAAAGACCTTCTGGGTTCAAATCCCAGCCTGGGCGCATTTATCAAATAAAAAAATTAAAATTCTACCTACTGTATAGCACCTTGAAACATCTGGTAGTGAATGATTCTATTTGTCAAAGATTGAAATCATCAACGAACTTGGTTATGATTTTATATTTTTGCAGATAATCGAAACCCTTTTCGGTCAATATCAGAAGCTTCCTATTCTTCTTGTCCCTGCCTTCAGCTATAAACCCCTTTTCCATCAGCTCTCCTAAATAGCTCGTAAAACTCTGAGATGACAGATTCGAATACCTGAGCAAAGGTGTCGGTTTTATCGAATTGTTATGATTTCTTATCATATTCAGGATGTCGTAAATTATTTTAAGTCTGTTTCTTTTTTCTATCATTCGATTCAACACGCAGTATCTTCAAGACCTTGTACAGTATAAGTAAAAATAAGAAAAGTGAAGCAATATAAATCATAGTTCTAACTCCCATGAAGAAACCAGGCGTCAATATGTCAAAAATGTTCAGCATCAAAAATAGAATGAGGAGAAAATAGACTATGCTAAATGGCGACAAAGACTTCTTTCTCTCGGAACTTACATATTCAGAGTAACCTAAAAACAGCATGATAAGCAGCAAAAGTAAACTTATTCCGACGTATATTATTGCCAAATTCAGAAACATCACCGTTGAAGAAATGAAGACGGCGAGAACATGAAGATAGTCCGTTGTTTCTGGTAGAATCTTACCAAGCTTTTTCATAGAAATGCTATAAAACAGATAAAATGTTGTCATAAGGCCTGTATAGACCAGTAGAAGAGTGGTTAGAGACGATAATCCTATGGGAAGGAACACTGGCCCTGAAAGGGCTAAAGCTAACATTATGACTCTAGAAAAAAATCTCAGAAAATAGCTGATTGCAAAGAAAAGAAAAGTCATCCTAAAATATTTTATACTCTTGTAGGAGCTGAGATTATATATTTCTCTGGTTTTGAAATATATGACCAAGCAACTGAACATCACAACGACTGAATAAATTAATTCGATAAGGAACTCCGGGCCCATTAAAAATCTTGGCAAAGGCATATGTTCAAAATATGATTCCGAGTATTTAAAAAGAATGGACTTGAAATGTACATTTTATCTTCGTCTTGCTTAATAAAAGCGAATTCCATGAATATTTTATCAAAGGTAAAGGAGGTGAGGAGACAGGATTTTATTGATGCGGCATCTGTCGATAACATGAAAAGTAATTTCACTTTTTTGCTTTTGGCAAACGTTGAAAATTTAAAGAAATGGAATGAGAACTGAAACATGAACGATAAAGAAAAATTAGAAATAATCAATAGTAAAGAGCTCTCAGAGCTATTGAAAAAACGTAAAAGAAAAATCGTTGGCTCTGGCATTATAGAAGTTTCCGAGGTAATCGAATGAAGCATGCAATAGAGGAATGATGTCATGGAAGAACGAACAAAATACATCTTAATGGGAATCGTTATAGGTATTATAATAGGGATATCGATATTTTACATACTGATGACATTCGGAATTATTCGGCCATTTGGCTTTGGTAATTTCCCTGGTTCTCCCCAGAGCATGAATGTGAATGGCATCAATCAATAAAAGAAGTGCGATAAAATGAAGCCAGTAATAGAATTGGATCAAGTAAGCAAAACTTACAAAATGGATTCTGTAGAAGTCCAAGTCTTAAAAAACGTAGACTTGAAAATAGGCAAGAAAGATTTCGCTTCTATAATGGGCCCGTCTGGCTCCGGTAAATCGACATTGTTAAATATGATAGGCGCTTTGGATTTGCCAACCACTGGGAAAGTTTTTATTGACGGAACGGATTTGTCCAGTCTCTCGGAAACTGAAATCGCGAGGACAAGGGGGGAAAAGATTGGCTTTGTGTTTCAAACATTCAACCTTTATCCTACTTTAAATACGCTGGGGAATGTCGAGTTGCCGATGATGATAATGGAGAAAGGAAAAAAAGAAAGAAAGAAAAGGGCAATTGATTTGCTGGGGCTTGTAGGATTGAAAGAGAGAGCAGAGCATTTGCCATCACAATTGTCTGGTGGTGAGAGGCAGAGGGTGGCAATAGCAAGGGCATTGGCCAACGACCCGTCATTCATCCTTGCCGACGAACCAACCGGAAACCTCGACTCGAAGTCAGGAAATGAGATAATGGAAATTTTTAAGAAGTTGAACGAAGAAGGCAGAACGGTTGTTGTTGTAACACATGACATAAACATTGCATCACACTCAAAGCATATAATCCAAATCAAGGACGGAAAGGTAATAGGTGATAAAAAATGAAAAAAATGTTATTGGTTTTGCCATTCATCCTTGTGACAATACTCTTTGCAAATTCAGCATTGGGGGCGCAAGCTTTGGTAGAAGCCACTTTCTCGACAAATCCAACTACAGTAGCACCAGGCAGCGATGGCTATTTGCAACTGACCTTAAAAAATGCTGGGACTGCTGGAGCGTATAGCATACAAGTTAATGGAATATCTTATGACCCATACATCACAGTTGATTCAAGCGGCATCAGGAATTTAGGATCTTTGGGCAGCGGGGATTCAGCAACATTCCTTTTCAAATTTTCTGCTTCGAGTTCGGCACCCACCGGATTGTATACAATAAGATTCTCCATAGATTACTATAACTCTGCTGATTATTCGTGGTCAGAAATGAACCCGACTGCTGTAGTTAGCGTGCAAGCCCCTTCTTCATTGGGGATTAGCTCAGTTGAGCCAAGCACTTTATCAGCAGGTGAGACAACCACTTTGAATTTCAACTTAGCAAACAGTGGAGTTGATGCAATAAGCAACATTGTCTTAACATGGCAGATGCCAGATAATGAGATACTTCCATTGGGCCTTAGCAACAGACAGATTATTTCTTCTTTGAATGGCGGCGCTTCGGTTACTGTTCCAGTGAATGTTGCTGTTAGCTCGTCCGCTTCGCCAGGTGTTTACCCAATGACTATTAGCTTGTCATATTTCGACAAATCTGGAACAAAGCAAAATGTGACAGCATCAGTTGGAATAAAGATTGGAGGCACTACTGATTTTGATGTCGTAGTGCAAGATTCGTCTTCGGGAACCACTTCCCTGTCGATTGCAAACATAGGGGTCAATCCGGCAACAAGTGTTTCTGTTAGTATTCCCGGGCAGCAAAATTTTGCGGTTAGTGGAGCCAGCAGTGTATACTTAGGGACCCTCAATTCTGGGGACTTTGGCGTTGCTAGTTTCTCAATTTCTTCCAGAATTTCAAGCATGAACAGGTCCACAAATGTGAACATGCTTGGGAATGCGAACCCGAACAATCTATCTGTAAACAAGTCTGGAACATCTGTGGGAAAAGGTCTCACTGTCGAAATCTCATATTCTGACACAAGTGGTACAAGGCAATCCATTCAAAAAGAAGTTTCATTGAATCTTGCTACGGCTACGATCTCTAGCTCCGGAACAGTTACAAGGAGCAAAGGATTATTGTCTGGAACCGTTCTTTATGCTTTAATTTCTGTAATAGCCATAGTCATAGTTTTTCTAGTTTGGTTTTTCAAATTAAGAAAACGAAAGAAAAAGTGATCGGTTGTAATTCTGTTTTCAAACCTTTCCATGCGGTGGTTGTATGAAGTTAAATGATATAATGTCAATGTCATTAAATAGCCTGACTCATAGAAAGTTGAGAAGCTGGCTTACTGTTCTTGGAATTGTTGTAGGTGTTGCTGCAGTGGTTGCATTGGTTTCAATAGGGCAAGGTTTGCAGCAGAGTATCAATAGCCAATTAGGCGGATTGGGTGCAAATCTTATCACCATATCACTTGGCTATCAGAGGGCAGGAGGAGGATTTGGTTTTGGAGGGGAACGGGCGACAGTCTCATCTTCAAATTTGACCGATAGCGATATAAGAACCATACGAGCAACTCCTGGCATTCAATACGTGGATGGTATTGTTTCTGGAAATGCAAAAGTTTCTTTTGCAAGCCAGACCACTTCCTTGTCTATCCAAGGAGTCGACACTTCTGTTTGGAAATATATGATAACGACAAAACTTGAATCTGGAAGATATCTTTCTACAGGCGATACATATGTGGTTGTAGTTGGGTACAATGTAGCTC